>Ga0255140_1000086_pt1 | contig 42304 bp, 41 predicted proteins | sample Law_Colum_RepC_8_FD_188547 | JGI IMG/M metagenome (GOLD analysis project Ga0255140, IMG submission 188547) | Freshwater microbial communities from St. Lawrence River, New York, United States - Law_Colum_RepC_8d | ecosystem: Environmental > Aquatic > Freshwater > River | place: USA: New York...
CAAACAAGGGCGATGGACCGGCCCTCGGGTCGGCCCATCGCGTCAGGCCTTAACGGGCGACGGTCTTCTGGAATCGCTCCAGTTGCTCGTTGCCACGGCGCACGGCGGCGTCAAGCGCCTCTTTGGCGGTCTTGCGACCGGCCCAGACCTGCTCAAGTTCTTCGTCGTTGATGGTGCGGATCTGCACGAAGTTGCCCAGGCGAATGCCGCGCGACTTGTCGGTGGTCTTGCGGATCATCTGCTCCACCGACACGTCGGTGCCGGGGTTTTGCTTGTAGAAGCCCGACTTTTCGGTCAGCTCGTAAGAGGCCTTGGTCAGCGGCAGGTAGCCGGTGCGCTGGTGGCTCTTGGCGGCCTCTTCGGCTTTGGACAGGTGCGCGAAGAACTGGGCCACGCCCTTGTAATCGACGTCCTTCTTGCCAGCCATCACCCACAGGCTGGCACCGCCAATCACGGTGTTCTGAGGCGCGCCGGCGACATCGGGGTAGTAGGGCAGGGTGCCGATGCCGTTGGCGAACTTGCCGTTGCGCTTGACGTTGCCGTACAGCGCCGAGGAGCCGGTGATCATGGCGCACTCGCCCGACACGAAGGTGGCGTCGGCGGCATTGCCACGGCCCTTGTAGACGAACAGTCCGGTCTTGGCCATGTTGGCCAGGTTTTCGATGTGGCGCACGTGCAGCGGGCTGTTGAAGGTCAGGCGGGCGTCGAAGCCGCGCATGCCGTTGCCCTTGGTGGCGAATTCGGTGTTGTGCCAGGCCGAGAAGCTCTCCAGTTGCGTCCAGCTCACCCAACTGGTGGTGAAGGGGCACTTGTGACCGCTGGCCTTGAGCTTGCCGGCCGCCAAGGCCACCTCGGGCCAGGTGCGCGGGGGCTTGTCCGGGTCAAGTCCGGCGGCCTTGAAGGCGTCTTTGTTGTAGTGGAAGACGGTGGTCGAGCTGTTGAAGGGGAAGCTCAGCATGCGGCCGTCAGGCGCGGTGTAGTAGCCGGCCACCGCGGGCACATAGGCGTTGGGGTCGAAAGTGACGCCGGCTTTCTTCATGACGTCACCCACGGGGACGATGGCGCCCTTGCTGGCCATCATGGTGGCGGTGCCCACCTCGAACACCTGCAGCACGTGGGGGGCATTGCCGGCGCGGAAGGCGGCGATGGCCGCCGTCATGGACTCGTCGTAGCTGCCCTTGAAGGTCGGCACGATCTTGTAATCCTTCTGGCTGGCGTTGAAGTCCTTGGCCAGGTCGTTCACCCATTCGCCCAGGGCGCCGCCCATGGAATGCCACCACTGGATCTCGGTCTGGGCGTGCGCGGGCACGTGGGCCAGTGCCGCCAGGGCGAAGGCGGTGCTCAAGGCAAGAGAGGGTGTCTTCATGGGGGGCTCCTTGGGGTTGTCGTTGGAAAGGTCGCAGGCTATCGACCAATTGTGTGCAATCCATTACATGAAGATGGCCCTTCCATGACAACCGGGGTTTCCATGACTGGGGTGTGTGTATGGTGCGCTGCGGTACCATTCCGCGTTCTGCGCAGCAGTCCACAGCCGGCCGCCTCCATGAACGCACCCACCCCGCTTCCGCTCCTCACCGCCCACGACGAAACGCCCCGGCTTCGCGAAATTCCGTACAACTACACCTCGTTCTCGGATCGCGAAATCGTGATCCGATTGCTCGGTGAGCGCGCCTGGTCCCTGCTGGACGGGTTGCGCGGCGAGCGCCGCACCGGCCGCTCGGCCCGCATGCTCTATGAAGTGCTGGGCGACATCTGGGTGGTGCAGCGCAACCCCTATCTGCAAGACGACCTGCTCTCCAGCGCCAAGCGCCGCCAGCAACTGGTTGACGCCCTGCACCACCGCCTGGGCGAGGTGCAAAAGCGCCGCACCCCTGAAGACGACGCCGCTCGCGACGCCCTGGTGGCCGAGCTGCTGCAGGCCGCCCGCGGCGCGGTGGAGCGCTTTGCCCAGTCGTTTGACGACATGGCGGCCCTGCGCACCCGGGCCACGCGGGCCCTGCGCAAGCTCACCGCCAAGGACAACATCAAGTTCGATGGCCTCTCGCGCGTGTCGCACGTGACCGATGCCACCGACTGGCGCGTCGAGTACCCCTTCGTGGTGCTCACGCCCGACTCGGAAGAAGAAATGGCTGGCCTGGTCAAGGGCTGCGTCGAATTGGGCCTGACCATCATCCCCCGGGGGGGCGGTACCGGCTACACCGGCGGCGCCATTCCCCTGACCTGGAAGAGCGCGGTCATCAACACCGAAAAGCTCGAGACCATGACCGAGGTCGAGTGGGTGAAGGTGCCCGGCCACGACGAGCCGTTGCCCACCATCTGGACCGAGGCGGGCGTGGTCACGCAGCGCGTGTCGGACGCGGCCGAGCGCGCCGGGTTCGTCTTCGCGGTGGACCCGACCAGCGCCGAGGCCTCGTGCATCGGCGGCAACATCGCCATGAACGCCGGTGGCAAGAAGGCCGTGCTCTGGGGCACCGCGCTGGACAACCTGATCAGCTGGCGCATGGTCACGCCGCAGGCCGAGTGGCTGGAGGTCACCCGCCTGGACCACAACCGCGGCAAGATTCACGACGCCGAGGTGGCCACCTTCGAGCTGAAGTTCTTCAAGGCCGACGGCAAGACCTTCCTGCACACCGAGACGCTGAGCATTCCCGGCAAGACCTTCCGCAAGGAAGGCCTGGGCAAGGACGTGACCGACAAGTTCCTCAGCGGCCTGCCGGGCATCCAGAAAGAAGGCTGTGACGGCCTCATCACCAGCGCGCGCTGGCTGGTGCACCGCATGCCCGACCACACCCGCACCGTGTGCCTGGAGTTCTTCGGCAACCCGAAGGACGGCGTGCCCAGCATCGTCGAGATCAAAGACTTCATGTTCGCCGAGCAGAAGCGCTCGGGCACCTTGCTGGCCGGCCTGGAACACCTGGACGACCGCTACCTCAAGGCGGTGGGTTACGCCACCAAGAGCAAGCGCGGCACCCTGCCCAAGATGGTGCTGATCGGTGACATCGTGGGCGACGACCCCGACGCCGTGGCCCGCGCCACCAGCGAGGTGATCCGCCTGGCCAACTCGCGCAGCGGCGAAGGCTTCGTGGCCATCAGCCCCGAGGCGCGCAAGAAGTTCTGGCTGGACCGCAAGCGCACGGCGGCCATCAGCAAGCACACCAACGCCTTCAAGATCAACGAAGACGTCGTGATCCCGCTGCCGCGCATGGGCGAGTACACCCTGGGCATCGAGCGCATCAACATTGAGCTGTCGCTGCGCAACAAGCTCAAGCTCTGCGAGGCACTGGAGGCCTTCTTCGAGAAGGGCAGCCTGCCCCTGGGCAAGACCGACGACGCCAACGAACTGCCCAACGCCGAGCTGCTGGAAGACCGCGTGCAGCAGGCCCTGGCGATGGTGCGCGAGGTGCGCGCCCAGTGGCAGCAGTGGCTGGACGGCATCGAGCAGTTCTTCCCCGGCCTGCAAGACCACAGCCTGCGCGCGAGCTGGAAAACCCAGATTCGTGGGCCCCTGCAGCAGATCTTCACCGGCTCTGCCTTCGCACCCATCCTGGCCGAGTGCAATGCCATTCACAAGCGCGTGCTCAAGGGCCGGGTGTGGGTGGCGCTGCACATGCACGCCGGCGACGGCAACGTGCACACCAACATCCCGGTCAACAGCGACGACTACGAGATGCTGCAGACCGCGCACGAGGCCGTGGCCCGCATCATGGTGCTGGCGCGCAGCTTGGACGGCGTGATCTCGGGTGAGCACGGCATCGGCATCACCAAGCTTGAATTCCTCAGCGACGACGAGCTGAAGCCCTTTGCCGACTACAAGGCCAAGGTGGACCCGGAGGGCCGCTTCAACAAAGGCAAGCTGCTGCGCGGCGCCGAGCACCAGGCCCTGGTGGCCCAGGACGCCAGCGTGCGCCAGGCCGATCTGGCCCACGCCTACACGCCCAGCTTCGGCCTCATGGGGCACGAGTCGATCATCATGCAGCAGAGCGACATCGGCGCCATTGCCGATTCGGTCAAAGACTGCCTGCGCTGCGGCAAGTGCAAGCCGGTGTGCGCCACCCACGTGCCGCGCGCCAACCTGCTCTACAGCCCGCGCAACAAGATCCTGGCCACCTCGCTGCTGATCGAGGCCTTCCTGTACGAAGAGCAGACCCGCCGCGGCATCAGCATTCAGCACTGGCAAGAGTTCGAAGACGTGGCCGACCACTGCACCGTGTGCCACAAGTGCGTGACGCCCTGCCCGGTGAAGATCGACTTCGGCGACGTCACCATGAACATGCGCAACCTGTTGCGCAAGATGGGCCAGAAGAGCTTCCGCCCCGGCAACGCGGCGGCCATGTTCTTCCTCAACGCCACCAACCCTGAGACCATCAAGTTCGTGCGCTCGGCCATGGTGGACGTGGGCTTCAAGGCCCAGCGCATGGCCAACAACCTGCTCAAGGCGGTGGCGCGCAAGCAGACCAGCGCGCCGCCGGCCACCCTGCGCGCCGCGCCGGTGAAAGAGCAGGTGATCCACTTCATCAACAAGAAGATGCCGGGCGGCCTGCCCAAGAAGACCGCGCGCGCCCTGCTGGACATTGAGGACAAGAACTACGTCCCCATCATCCGCAACCCGCACACCACCACGGCCGACACCGAGGCGGTGTTCTATTTCCCCGGTTGCGGCTCAGAGCGCCTGTTCAGCCAGGTGGGCCTGGCCACCCAGGCCATGCTGTGGCACGCCGGCGTGCAGACCGTGCTGCCGCCGGGTTACCTGTGCTGCGGCTACCCCCAGCGCGGCTCGGGCCAGTTCGACAAGGCCGAGAAGATCATCACCGACAACCGGGTGCTGTTCCACCGCGTGGCCAACACGCTGAACTACCTCGACATCAAGACCGTGGTGGTGAGCTGCGGCACCTGCTACGACCAGCTCCAGGGCTACGAATTCGAGAAGATCTTCCCCGGCTGCCGCATCGTGGACATCCACGAGTTCCTGCTGGAGAAGGGCGTGAAGCTCGAAAGCCAGGGCGCCTACCTCTACCACGACCCCTGCCACAGCCCCATGAAGCTGCAGGAGCCGATGAAGACGGTGAAGGCCCTGGTGGGCGACGGCGTGGTCGAGAGCAAGCGCTGCTGCGGCGAGTCGGGCACGCTGGGCGTGACCCGCCCCGACATCTCCACCCAGATCCGCTTCCGCAAGGAAGAGGAAATCCGCAAGGGCGAGGCCGCTCTGCGCGCCGCTGGCGGTGTGGGCCCGCAGGACAACGTGAAGATCCTCACCTCCTGCCCCAGCTGCCTGCAAGGCCTGACCCGCTACCAGGACGACCTCAACAGCGGTCTGCTGGAGGCCGACTACATCGTCGTGGAAATGGCCCGCCAGATCCTGGGCGAGCAGTGGCTGCCCACCTACGTGGCGCAGGCCAACCAAGGTGGTATCGAACGCGTGCTGGTCTGACGCACGACTGAGGACATTGACATGGCTGGACTGAACAAAGACACCCCGACGCCGCAGGACATCACCGTGCATGGCGCCTCGCGCGTGCTGGAGGTCGCCTTCTCCGACGGCCAGACCTTCCGCATCCCCTTCGAGCTGATGCGCGTGTACTCGCCCTCGGCCGAGGTGCAGGGCCACGGTCCGGGCCAGGAGGTGTTGCAGACCGGCAAGCGCGAGGTGGGCCTGCTGGCGCTGGAGCCCGTGGGCAACTACGCGGTGCAACCCACCTTCGACGATGGCCACGACTCGGGCATCTTTTCCTGGGACTACCTCTACTTCCTGGGCTCGCGCCAAGCCGAGCTCTGGGCCGATTACGAGGCCCGCCTGAAGGCGGCCGGGGTCGATCGCGACGCCCCCATGGCACCCAAGGCCGGCGCTGGCTGCGGCCACCACTGATCACCGGACACGCCATGGCCAATACCCATTTCGGCTTCAAGACCGTCGACGAGAACGAGAAAGCGCGCCACGTGCGCAGCGTCTTTGACTCGGTGGCGCCCAAGTACGACGTGATGAACGACCTCATGTCGGCCGGTCTTCACCGCCTCTGGAAGCGCTACACCATCGCCGTGGCCAACCCGCAGCCGGGCCACCAGGTGCTCGACATCGCGGGCGGCACGGGCGACCTGTCGCTGGCCTTTGCCCGCAAGGTGGGCGCCACTGGGCGCGTGGTGCACACCGACATCAACGAGGCCATGTTGCGCGAAGGCCGCACCCGCCTGCTCGACCTGGGCGTGGTGCTGCCCACCATGGTGTGCGACGCCGAGAAGCTGCCCTTTGCCGACAACAGCTTCGACATCGTCACCGTGGCTTTCGGCTTGCGAAACATGACGCACAAGGAACTTGCGCTGGCCGAAATGCATCGCACGCTCAAGCCTGGCGGCAAATTGCTGGTGCTGGAGTTTTCCCGGGTCGCCAAACCCCTGGAAAAAGCCTATGACTGGTATTCCTTCAACATCCTGCCAAAGATCGGCAAATGGGTGGCCAACGACGAGGAAAGCTACCGCTACCTCGCAGAGTCCATCCGCATGCACCCGGATCAGGAAACGCTTCGGCAGATGATGAAGGCCGCGGGCTTCGGCCACGTGGACGTGCACAACCTCACTGGTGGTGTGGTGGCGCTGCACGTGGGCATCAAGTGCTGATTGATTGGCGTGTGTTTTTGTCTTGACGAGGAGACTCAGAATATGAACAAGTTGTGGTCGGTACTGCTGGCCGTTTCCATGGTGCTCGGCTCGAGTGAGGCCTGGGCCAAGCGCCTGGGCGGGGGCTCCTCCATCGGCAAGCAGTCCAGCAATGTGACGCAGCGAAGCACCGCGCCGAGCCAGCCGGCGCCCACCCAGGGCACCCAGGCCGCGCCTGCCCAGGCGCCGGCCACCGCCGCCAACCGCCCGGCCACCACGGCACCGGCCCAGGCGCCCAAGCGCCCCTGGGGCGCCATGCTCGGCGGCCTGGCCGCCGGTCTGGGCCTGGCCTGGCTGGCCTCGTCCTTGGGCTTTGGTGAGGGCTTCGCCCAGTTCCTGCTGATCGCCTTGCTGGTGGTCGTGGTCGCTGCCGTCATCGGCGCCGTGCTGCGCCGCCGTGCGCCCGCCGCCCAGAGCGGTGGCCTGGCCTACCAGGGCGCCGGCGCCACCCCCGCCGAGCCCGTGACCCCGCGCAGCTACAGCCCCAACAACGTGGGCAACGATGCCTCGGCCCGCCCGTGGGAGCGCAGCGCGCCTGCTGCGCTGGATAGCGGCGCCAGCACCGGTGGTTCCATGATCGGTTCGGCCCTGAGCGGCAGCCAGAGCTGGGGCGTACCCGCCGGCTTTGACGTGGACGGTTTCCTGAAGGCCTCCAAGGCCAACTTCGTGAGCCTTCAGGCCGCCTGGGACCGTGGTGACATCGCCAGCCTGCGCGCCATGATGACCGACGGCATGCTCGAAGAGGTGAAGGGCCAACTCGCCGAGCGCGAGCGCCACACGGGCGCTGCCACGAACAAGACCGAAGTCGAAATGCTGGAAGCCCAGTTGCTGGGCATCGAGGAAACCGCCGACGAGTACATGGCCAGTGTCGAGTTCTCCGGCATGATCCGCGAAGACGAGTCCGCCGGTCCGAGCCCCTTCCGCGAGGTCTGGAACATCACCCGTCCCAAGCAGGGCGCGGGCGGCTGGCTGGTGGCGGGCGTGCAAGCCCTACAGTAATCCTCACGAATGTCACCCCGGTGCCGTGCCGGGGTGCCTATCCCTCAGAATCGGGTGGTCATGAAACATGAACCACCCGATTCTTCGTCCAGTGGCGCTTCGCCTTCTTCCCCCATGTCCTCACTTTTGAACGCCCTGCGTCCCCCCGAGTGGGTGGTGGACGAGCTGCAAAACCGGGTGGTGCTGTTCCTCAACCACGTGCTCCAGCAAGAACCTGTGGCCATGGAGCGCCTCAAGCGCCAGCAGGGCAAGCCGGTGCGGGTGCGCTGGACCGATGTGCACCTGACGCTGGCGGCCACGCCCGCCGGGCTGCTGGAGCGCTGCGCGGCCGATGCTGTGCCCGAGCTCACCGTCACCCTCACCGACACCTCGCCCCTGGCCCTGGCGCAATCCCTGCTCACTGGCCAGAAGCCCGCCACCGAGATCCAGGGCGACGTGCAACTGGCGGCTGAAGTGGCCTGGCTCAGCGACAACGTGCGCTGGGACGTGGAAGAAGACCTCGCCCGCCTGCTGGGTGATGCGCCCGCCCACACCCTGACCTCGGTGGCCCGCCGTGCGGTGGAGGCGGCCAAGGCGTTTGCCGCCCGGGTGCCTCGCCCAGGACAAGGTGAAGGCAACGCCAGCGGGCCTGGCGCATGAGGCAGGTGTTTCGCGGGGCGTTCATCGTCTGGGTGGTGTTGCGACACGGCCTGGACGAACTGGTGCTGTCCAGCTTTCAGCACCCCGGCATCCGGTTGCTGGGGCGCATCGTCTCCATCGGCCGCAACCTGGACACCCCACGCGGGCAGCGCCTGCGCGAGGCCCTTGAGCGCCTGGGCCCCATCTTTGTGAAGTTTGGTCAGGTGCTGTCCACCCGGCGCGACCTGATGCCGCCCGACATCGCCGACGAGCTGGCCAAGCTGCAGGACCGGGTGCCCCCATTCCCCAGCGAGGTGGCGGTGGCCACCATCGAGCGGGCGTTCGGCAAGCCGCTGGACGAGGTGTTCAGCCAGTTCGACCGCGTGCCGGTGGCCAGTGCGTCTATTGCCCAGGTGCACTTCGCCACTTTGCGCAGCGGGCAGCACGCCGGCCGCGAGGTGGCCGTCAAGGTGCTGCGCCCGGCCATGGGCACGGTGATCGACAAAGACCTGAGCCTGATGCGCCTGATGGCCGGCTGGGTGGAGCGCCTCTCGGCCGACGGCAAGCGCCTCAAGCCGCGTGAGGTGGTGGCCGAGTTCGACAAGTACCTGCACGACGAGCTGGACCTGCTGCGCGAGGCCGCCAACGCCGCCCAACTGCGCCGCAACATGGCCGGGCTGGACCTGGTGCTGATTCCCGAAATGGTGTGGGACTACTGCCGCACCGAGGTGATGGTGATGGAGCGCATGCACGGTGTGCCCATCAACCGCGTGGACGAGTTGCGCCGCCGCGGCGTGAACATCGCCAAGCTGGCGCAGGACGGCGTCACCATCTTCTTCACCCAGGTGTTCCGCGACGGCTTTTTCCACGCCGACATGCACCCGGGCAACATCCAGGTCAGCACCGACCCGGCCACCTTCGGCCGCTACATCTCGCTCGATTTCGGCATCGTCGGCACCCTGACCGAGTTCGACAAGGAATACCTGGCGCAGAACTTCACGGCCTTCTTTCGTCGCGACTACAAGCGCGTGGCCGAGCTGCACATCGAATCGGGCTGGGTGCCGCCACAGACGCGGGTGGACGAACTGGAATCGGCCATCCGCGCGGTGTGCGAACCCTACTTCGACCGGCCGCTGAAGGACATTTCCCTGGGCATGGTGCTCATGCGCCTGTTCCAGACCTCGCGTCGCTTCCAGGTGGAAATCCAGCCCCAACTGGTGCTGCTGCAGAAGACCTTGCTCAACATCGAGGGCCTGGGCCGCGAACTGGACCCCGACCTGGACCTCTGGGCCACGGCCAAGCCCTTCCTGGAGAAGTGGATGGTCGACCAGATTGGCCCGAAGCGCCTGTGGGAGCAGCTCAAGGCCGAGGCGCCGCAATACGCCAAGCTGCTGCCGGCCTTGCCGCGACTGTTTCACGACTACCTGCAGCACCGCCCGAACGACCTGCGCCGCGAGCTGGACGCTCTCATGGCCGAGCAGCGCCGCACCAACCGTTTGCTGCAAGCCATCGTGTACGGCGGTGTGGGCTTCCTGCTGGGCCTGATCGTCACCCAGGTGCTGGTCCGCGTGCGCCTCTGGTGAAGGCGCCTGGCCGCTCGGCCCCTTGAAATCGGGGGGTGAGGGCCGAATTTATAATGACCGGTTTTCTTCAACCCGCCGGCGGCCCCAGGGGCGGCCGGTGGCATCGGTCCCCCCATCCCGCATTCCAGGTTCAAGCCATGCCCATCTATGCCTACAAGTGCGAGTCCTGTGGCCATGCCAAGGACGTGCTGCAAAAAGTCTCCGACGAGCCCCTGAGCACCTGCCCTGCCTGCGGTGCAGCCAGCTTCCGCAAGCAGATCACTGCCGCGGGTTTCCAGCTCAAAGGTTCCGGCTGGTACGTCACCGATTTCCGGGGCGGCTCGGGTGGCAGCACGGGTGCCGCCGCGCCGGCCACGGCGGCCGCTGCCACCGCTGTCAGTGACGGCGCCTCGGCCTCGGCCGGCGGCGACGCGGGCCCGGCCGCCCCCGCTGGCGGCTGCGGCGCCTCCTGCGCCTGCCACTGAGCCCCGCCGATCCATGGGCGCCCTGCGCAAATGGCTGTTCTCGGGCCTGCTGGTCCTGGTGCCGCTCATCATCACCCTGTGGGTGCTCGACTGGGTGGTCGGCACCCTGGACCAGACCCTGAGAATCCTGCCCACGAGCTGGCAGCCTGACCAACTGCTGGGCATGCACATTCCCGGCCTGGGCGTGGTGTTCGCCCTGGTGGTGCTGCTGTCCATCGGCGCACTGGCGTCCAACATCATTGGCAACCGCATCGTCACCTGGTGGCACGCGCTGCTGCACCGCATTCCCGTGGTGCGTTCCATCTACTCCGGGGTCAAGCAGGTGTCCGACACCCTGTTCTCGGAGAAGGGCAACGCCTTTCGCAAGGCCGTGCTGGTGCGCTGGCCGCATGACCAGATGTGGACCATCGGTTTTCTCACCGGCACGCCCGCGGGCAATGTGCTGGAGCACCTGCAAGCCCAAGGCGGTGACGAGGCGTTCGTGAGCGTCTATGTGCCCACCACCCCCAACCCCACCGGGGGCTATTTCGTCATGGTGCGCCAGCGCGACTGTGTCGAGCTGTCCATGAGCGTGGACGAAGCCCTCACCTACATCGTCTCCATGGGCGTCATCGTGCCCGGCGGGCCGAAGAACCCGGCGGTCAAGGCCGCCATCGCCACCCCCTGATCGACCACGCGGGCCTGCCCGCGACACCCAAGAAAGAAGTACCGAAATGGCCATGCGCTCCCACTACTGCGGTCTGGTGACCGAAGCCCTGATGGGCCAAACCGTCACGCTCGCCGGCTGGGTGAACCGCCGCCGCGACCACGGTGGTGTCATCTTCATTGACCTGCGCGACCGCGAAGGCACGGTGCAGGTGGTGTGCGACCCCGACCGCGCCGAGATGTTCAAGACCGCCGAAGACGTGCGCAACGAGTTCTGCGTGCAGGTGGTCGGTCTGGTGCGTGCGCGCCCCGAGGGCACCACCAACGACAACATCAAGAGCGGCAAGATCGAGGTGCTGTGCCACGAACTGAAGGTGCTCAACCCCTCGGTCACGCCGCCCTTCCAGCTCGACGACGATCACCTGTCGGAGACCACCCGCCTCACGCACCGCGTGCTCGACCTGCGCCGCCCCTACATGCAGCGCAACCTGATGCTGCGCTACCGCGTGGCCATGGAAGTGCGCAAGTTCCTCGACGCCGAAGGCTTCGTGGACATCGAAACCCCCATGCTCACCAAGAGCACGCCCGAAGGCGCGCGCGACTACCTGGTGCCCAGCCGCGTGCACGACGGCCAGTTCTTCGCGCTGCCGCAGTCGCCCCAGCTGTTCAAGCAGCTGCTGATGGTGGCCGGCTACGACCGCTACTACCAGATCACCAAGTGCTTCCGCGACGAAGACCTGCGCGCCGATCGCCAGCCCGAATTCACCCAGATCGATATCGAGACCTCCTTCCTCACCGAGGAAGACATCCGCGCGATGTTCCAGGGCATGATCAAGACGGTGTTCCACAACACCATGGGCGTTGACCTGGGCGACTTCCCCGTGATGCCCTTCGCCGAGGCCATGCACCGCTTCGGCTCGGACAAGCCCGACCTGCGCGTGAAGCTGGAGTTCACCGAGCTCACCGACGTGATGGGCGACGTGGACTTCAAGGTCTTCAGCGCCCCCGCGCAGATGAAGAACGGCCGCGTGGTGGCCCTGCGCATTCCCGGTGGCGGCGAGATGAGCCGCAGCGAGATCGACGCCTACACCGAGTTCGTCAAGATCTACGGCGCCAAGGGCCTGGCCTGGATCAAGGTGAACGACGTGAGCAAGGGCCGTGACGGCCTGCAAAGCCCGATCGTGAAGAACCTGCACGACAAGGCCATCGCCGAGATCCTGTCGCGCTCGGGCGCGCAGAACGGCGACATCCTGTTCTTCGGTGCCGACAAGGCCAAGGTGGTGAACGACGCCATCGGCGCCCTGCGCGTGAAGATCGGCCACGGCGAATTCGCCAAGAAGACCGGCCTGTTCGAAGACCGCTGGGCCCCGCTGTGGGTGGTGGACTTCCCCATGTTCGAGTACGACGAAGAAGCCGACCGCTGGACCGCCGTGCACCACCCCTTCACCGCGCCCAAGGACGGTCACGAAGACCTCATGGACACCGACCCGGGCCAGTGCATCGCCAAGGCCTACGACATGGTGCTCAACGGCTGGGAACTGGGTGGTGGCTCCATCCGCATCCACCGCGCCGACGTGCAGAGCAAGGTGTTCTCGGCCCTGAAGATTGGCCCCGAGGAAGCCCAGCTCAAGTTCGGCTTCCTGCTGGACGCGCTGCAGTACGGCGCGCCCCCGCACGGTGGCCTGGCCTTCGGCCTGGACCGCCTCATCACGCTGATGACCAAGGCCGAGTCGATCCGCGACGTGATCGCCTTCCCCAAGACCCAGCGCGCCCAGTGCCTGCTGACCCAGGCCCCCAGCCCGGTGGACGAGAAGCAACTGCGCGAACTGCACATCCGCCTGCGCAACGTGCAGCCCGCGGCCTGACCGGCCTTTGGCTTTGCGTCAGAATGAAAAGGCACCTTCGGGTGCCTTTTTGCATTCCGTCATGGCGCTGACCCGTCCCTTCAAGATTCCCCAATCGGTGCTGGTGGTGATTCACACCCCGGCACTTGACGTGCTGCTGATCGAGCGGGCCGACGCGCCCGGCTTCTGGCAGTCGGTCACCGGCGCCAAAGACTTCGACGGTGAGCCGTTCGAGCAGACCGCCGAGCGTGAGGTCTGGGAGGAAACCGGGCTTGATGCCCGCGCGCCCGGCCATACCTTGAGTGACTGGGGGCTGGAGAACGTGTACGAGATCTACCCCCAGTGGCGCCACCGCTATGCGCCCGGGGTCACGCACAACACCGAGCACCTGTTCGGCCTGTGCATCCCCGCCGCGGTGCCGGTGCGGCTGAGCCCGCGCGAGCACCGCGACCAGGTCTGGCTGCCCTGGCGCGAAGCGGTGGATCGGTGTTTTTCCCCTTCGAATGCGGAGGCCATCACCTGGCTGCCACGGCGGCTGGGCGGTGGCATGATTTGACGATGAGCACATTGCGCGTGGCGACCTACAACATCCACAAGGGCGTGCAGGGCTTGGGCCCTGGGCGCCGGCTGGAAATCCACAACCTCGCGCACGCAGTCGAGCAGTTCGATGCCGACATCGTCTGCCTGCAAGAGGTGCGCAGCCACCACCGCAAGCTGGAAAAGCGCTTCACCCATTGGCCCGAGGTGGGGCAGGCCGGCTACCTCTCACCTGAAGGCTACGAGGCCGTCTACCGCACCAACGCCATCACCCGCCATGGTGAACACGGTAACGCGCTGCTCTCGCGCTGGCCGGTGCGCGACGTGAAGCACACGGACGTGTCCGACCACCGTTTCGAGCAGCGTGGCCTGCTGCACGCCGAGGTGGAGGTCGAGGGCAGCGCTGTGCACGTGGTGGTGGTGCACCTGGGGTTGATTCACGCCAGCCGTGAGCGCCAGGTTCAGCGATTGGGCGATTTCATTGCGCGCGAGGTACCGGGTGCCGCCCCCCTGATCGTGGCTGGCGACTTCAACGACTGGGGCGCGCAGCTGCTCAAGCCCATGGCTGATCTGGGCCTTCGCACCTTTGAAGACATCCGCCTGCCCACCTTTCCCGCGCGCCTGCCGCTGCTGCACCTCGATCGCATCTTTGTGCGCGGGCTGCGGCCGCTGTCGGCGCACGTGCCCCATGGCCGGGCCTGGTCGCGCATGTCTGACCACCTGCCCCTCATTGCAGAGTTGGGCTTGTGAGCCGCTCGATCGGACTGATGCGCCGAGGGCACCAACTGTTGTTGTTGCAAGGCGGCGCCGAGTTCTTTCCCGCCCTGGTCGAGGCCATGGACGCAGCCCGCCAGGTGGTGCACCTGGAGACCTACATTTTTGAGTTTTCCGGTGCCGCCCTGATGGTGGCCGAGGCCATGGAACGCGCCGCACACCGGGGTGTGGCGGTGCGCCTGGTGGTGGATGGCGTGGGCACGCCCCATGTGCCACTCGAGTGGCAACGGCGCTTTCGCGAGGCGGGCGTGGTGTGGCGGGTGTACTCGCCGCTGGGGCGCCTGGGGCTGCTCATTCCCAGCCGCTGGCGGCGGCTGCACCGCAAGCTGTGCACCATCGATGGCACCGTGGGCTTCTGCGGCGGCATCAACATCATTGACGACCAGGAGGACGTGGCCCTGGGCCGCCTGAATGCCCCCCGGCTGGACTTCTCCTTGCGCGTGGCCGGCCCCTTGGTGCAAGACATGGTGGACACCATGGAGACGCTCTGGTGGCGCCTGCAGGCCGCGCGCAGCGCACGCCAGCGCGAGTTCCGCGCCGCCTGGGAGGCCCTGCGCGGCTCGCGCCCGGTGGGCGATTTCACCGCCTTGCTGGAGAAGATCGGTCAGTTGGGCACTGGCACCGAAGCCGAAGAAGAGGCCGAGTCAGCCCTGCCGCCGGTGGCCGTGGACGGCGCACGCGCCTCGCTGCTGTTGCGCGACAACGTGAGCCACCGCCACGACATCGAGCGCGCCTACCTCAAGGCCATTGGCGCGGCCCGGCAAGAAATCCTCATCGCCAACGCCTATTTCATTCCCGGGCGCAAGCTGCGCAAGGCGCTGGTGCTGGCGGCCCAGCGTGGGGTGCGCGTGCGCCTGCTGCTGCAGGGGCGCTACGAGCACTTTCTGCAGTACCGCGCCGCGCGGCCGGTGTACCAGAAGCTGGTGGACGCGGGCATCGAGATTCACGAGTACGCGCCCAGTGCCCTGCACGCCAAGGTGGCGGTGGTGGACTCGCGCTGGTCCACCGTGGGCTCGACCAACCTCGATCCGCTGTCGCTGCTGCTGGCGCGCGAGGCCAACGTCACAACCACCGACCGGCGCTTCGCCGCGCTCTTGCGCCAGTGCCTGGACACCATCGTCACCACCTCGGGCCAGACGGTGGATGCGCCCGCCCTGCGGGCACGCCCGTGGCACCAGCGCGTGCTCGACCGCATCGCCTTCGGCATCATGCGCGCCACGCTCTACCTCAGCGGCCACCGCTACTGAGCCATGGCCAGCGGCGACCTGATCGTGCAGCGCCCCGAGGGCTTGTACTGCCCGCCGGGCGATTTCTACATTGACCCCTGGCGGCGCGTGGAGCGGGCGGTGATCACCCACGCCCACGCCGACCACGCCCGCACCGGCCACGGGCATTACCTGGCCACGGCCGTGTCCGAGGGCCTGCTGCGCGCGCGCCTGGGTGCCGGCATTGCCTTCCAGGGCCTGGCCTATGGCGAGGTGGTGGAACACCAGGGCGTGCGCGTCTCGCTGCACCCCGCGGGCCATGTGCTGGGCTCGGCCCAGGTGCGCGTGGAACATGGCGGGCGGGTGTGGGTGGCCAGTGGCGACTACCGGCCCACGCCGCACGGCGCCGTGCCCGACCGCACTTGCGCGCCCTTCGAGCCGGTGCGCTGCGACGTGTTCATCACCGAGTCAACGTTCGGCCTGCCCATCTACCGCTGGCGGCCCGACGCCGAGCTGTTTGGGCAGATCAACCGCTGGTGGGCCGCCAACGCCCAGGCCGGTCGCGCCAGCGTGCTGGTGTGCTACAGCCTGGGCAAGGCGCAGCGCCTGCTGGGCGGCGTGGACGCCAGCATCGGCCCCATCGTCTGCCACGGCGCGGTCGAGCCCATCAACCGCGCCTACCGAGCGGCAGGCGTGGCGCTGCCCGAGACCCTGACCGTGAGTGAGGTGACCGACAAGGCCGTGCTGCGCCGCGCCCTGGTGCTGTGCCCTGGCAGCGCCCTGGGCACACCGTGGATTCGCCGCTTCGGTGATTGCGCCGACGCCTTCGCCAGCGGCTGGATGCAGGTGCGTGGCCAGCGCCGCCGCGGCGGTTTTGACCAAGGCTTTGTGCTCAGCGACCACGCCGACTGGCCCGGGCTGCTCTCGGCCATTGGCGCCACCGGGGCCGAGCGGGTGATCGTCACCCACGGCAGCGTGCCAGTGCTGGTGCGCTACCTCAGCGAGCAGGGCCTGCAGGCCGAGGCCTTTGACACCGAGTACGGCGACGAGGCCGCCGAACCAGCGCCCGAGGCATCGCCGGCCCCATGAAGCGCTTCGCCGAGCTCTACGCCGAGCTGGACGGCACCACCTCCACCAGCGCCAAGGTGGCCGCCCTGGTGCGCTACCTGGCCGAGGTGCCGCCCGAAGACGCGGCCTGGGCGGTGTACTTCCTGGCCGGCGGCAAGCCGCGCCAGCTCATCCGCACGGCCCAGTTGCGCGCCTTGGCCACCGAGGCCGCGGGCCTGCCCGATTGGCTGTTCGAGGCCAGTTACCAGGCGGTGGGTGACCTGGCCGAAACCATCGCCCACCTCTTGCCCCCCGCCTCGCGGCCCATGGCGGCGCTTGGTTTGCACGGCTGGATGCGAGAGCGCCTGCTGCCCCTGCGCGGCGAAGCACCCGAGGTGGTGGCCCAGGCCGTGCGCGCCGCCTGGGACGAACTGGACCCGCTGGGCCGGTTTTTGTTCATCAAGCTCGTGGGTGGCGGCTTTCGCGTGGGCGTGAGCAAGCTGCTGGTGCAGCGCGCCGTGGCCGAGCACGCCGGGCTCGACCCGAAAGAGGTGGCGGCGCGCATGATGGGCTACACCGACGCCATGCGCGAGCCCACCGCCCAGGCCTGGGCCCGCATCGTGCACGGCGAGCCAGGGGGCGAGGAGGGCGGCGAGACCGGTGGGGCTTCCTCGGGCGGTCTGCCTTACCCCTTCTTCCTCGCCCAGCCCCTGGCCGACGCCCCCGCCAGCCTGGGCGAGCGCCACGACTGGCTGGTGGAATGGAAGTTCGACGGCATCCGGGGCCAGATCGTGAAACGCCAAGGCCAGGTGTGGGTGTGGTCGCGCGGCGAAGAGCTGATGACCGACCGCTTCCCCGAGCTGGTGGCCCTGGCCAAGGGCTGGCCCGATGGCACCGTGATCGACGGCGAGATCGTGGCCTGGGACGCCCTGGCACCCAGCCTGCCGGGCAGTTCGGCCCAGGGTGCGCCCGCGCCGTTTTCGGTGTTGCAGCAACGCATTGGGCGCAAGACGCTCACGTCCAAGGTATTGGCCACCGCGCCGGTGCACTTCCTTGCGTACGACTTGCTCGAACACAAGGGAGCTGACCTGCGGGCCCAGCCGCAGGTCGAACGCCGCGCCGCTCTGGACACCCTGGCCGATGCGGTCAGCCCGCGCCTGGACTGCTCGCCGCTGGTGCTCACTGACGACTGGGCCGCCCTGGCCGCCTGGCGAGAGCGCTCGCGCGAGTGGGGGCTGGAGGGGCTCATGCTCAAGCACCGCCTGGGTCGTTACGGCACCGGGCGCGTGAAGTCGCGCCCCGGCGACGCCGAGCCGCTGGCCTGGTGGAAATGGAAGGTAGACCCCTTCACCATCGACGGTGTGCTCATCTACGCCCAGGCCGGGCATGGCCGCCGCGCCTCGGTCTACACCGACTACACCTTCGCTGTGTGGAGCCGCCCACCGCGCGACGCCGCCGAAGCCCAGGCCGTGGTGCAGGCCATCGCCGAACGCCGCCCCGCACAGCCGGGTGCTTTGCAACTGGTGGCCTTCACCAAGGCCTATTCGGGCCTGAGCGACGAGGAATTCCTGGCGGTGGACGCGGTGATCCGCCGCACCACGCTGGAGAAGTTCGGGCCGGTGCGCAGCGTGCTGCCCACTCTGGTGTTCGAGCTGGCCTTTGAGGGCATTGCGCGCAGCCCGCGCCACAAGAGCGGCGTGGCCTTGCGCTTTCCGCGCCTGCTGCGCCAGCGCACCGACAAACCCCTGCACGAGGCCAACACCCTGGCCGACCTGGAGGCCCTGCTCGGCACCGGTTCAAAGGCCACAGAAGGCCATCTGGCTCAGGGCGGGTGTTAGCATCCCCCACGACCATGACACCAGATGCCGACATGAACCCAGCAGTTCCCGCCGACGATGACCAGGGCGTGCCCGTGTCCGTCAAGATCCGCGAGCGCCTCAAGGCCGCCCGCCACCGCTTCCACTCGAACGACAACATCGCCGAGTTCATCCAGCCGGGTGAACTGGAGAAGCTGTTGGACGAGGTCACCGAGAAGATGCAAGGCGTGCTAGACGCCATGGTGATCGACACCGAGAACGACCACAACACCGGTGACACCGCCCGCCGCGTGGCCAAGATGTACCTCAAAGAGGTGTTCAACGGCCGCTACGTGAAGGGCCCGGCCGTCACCGAATTCCCCAACGCCGAGCACCTCAACGAGCTCATGATCGTGGGCCCCATCACCGTGCGCAGCGCCTGCAGCCACCACTTCTGCCCGGTGATCGGCCGCATCTGGATCGGTGTGATGCCCAACGAGCACACCAACGTCATCGGCCTGTCCAAGTACGCCCGCCTGGCCGAATGGATCATGGGCCGCCCCCAGATTCAGGAAGAGGCGGTGGTGCAACTGGCCGACCTCATCCAGGAAAAGACCCAGCCCGATGGCCTGGCCATCGTGATGGAGGCCAGCCACTACTGCATGGCCTGGCGCGGGGTGAAGGACATGGACAGCAAGATGATCAACTCGGTCATGCGCGGTGTCTTCCTCAAAGACCCCAACCTGCGCCGCGAATTCCTCTCCCTCATTCCCCGCTGAGGTCAACACCATGCTCGTTCGCCTGCTCTACGTCAGCCGCGCTGTGAACAAGGACTGCAGCAAGTCCATCGAGTCCATCCTGGACGCCTCGCGCGCCCACAACATCCACAACGGCATCACCGGTGTGCTGTGCTACGGCGGTGGCATCTTCCTGCAAGCCATCGAAGGTGGCCGCAGCGCGGTGAACACGCTGTACAGCCACATCGTCAGCGACCAGCGCCACACCGACGTGGTGCTGCTGCACTACGAAGAGATTCGTGAGCGCCGCTTTGGTGGCTGGACCATGGGCACGGTGAACCTGTCCAAGCTCAACACCTCCATCGTGCTGAAGTACTCCGAGCGTCCCGAGTTCGACCCTTACTCGGTCTCGGGCACCGTGTCGCTGGCCCTGCTCGAAGAGCTGATGGCCACCGCCAGCATCATCGGCCGCGCCTGATCGGCACCCGTCTCCGGACCGCAGCCCGCCTTTGGTGGGCTGCGGTTTTTCGTTGTTTCGTTCGCCCGTGTCGTCCACCGCCTTTTTGCTGATCGTTCTCGCCGGCCTGATCCATGCCGGCTGGAATATCGCAGCCAAAAAGGCCAAGGGCGACGCCCGCTTCGCCTTCTTCACCGCCGTGCTGATGATGCTGGTGTGGGCGCCGCTGGGCTGGTGGCTGGGCCGCGAGCAGGTGCCGCACTGGAACGCCACCGCCTGGGCCCTGGTGGCCACCAGCGGCGTGCTGCACGTGGCGTATTACGTCATCTTGCTGCGCGGTTACCGCCGCGCCGACCTCACCGTGGTCTACCCCATGGCGCGCGGCAGCGGGCCGCTGCTGTCCTCGCTGGTGGCCATCACCTTGCTGGGCGAGCGGCTCACCGTGCTGGGTGGCCTGGGCATTGTGGCGGTGGTGGGCGGTGTGTTCCTGATCGCGGGCGGGCCCGGCCTGCTGCGCGCCGCGCACGACCCGGCCGCTCGCCAGCGCGTGCACGCGGGCATGGCCTATGGCCTGCTCACTGGCGTGTTCATCGCCGCCTACACGGTGGTGGACGGCTACGCGGTCAAGGTGTTGTTGCTCTCGCCCATCCTGGTGGACTACATGGGCAACTTCTTCCGCGTGGCCCTGCTGGCGCCCGTGGCCCTGCACGACCGCCCCAGCACCTGGCGCCTGTGGCGCGAGCAGTGGCGGTATGCCTTGCTGGTGGCCACCATCAGCCCGGTGGCCTATGTGCTGGTGCTCTACGCCATGCGCGAGGCCCCGCTGTCGCACGTGGCGCCAGCGCGCGAGGTGTCCATGCTGTTTGCTGCCCTCATCGGTGGGCGCCTGCTGGGCGAGGGCGACCGCATCGCCCGCCTGCTGGGTGCAGGCTGCATTGCCGCGGGCGTGACCGCCCTGGCCCTGGGATGACACCCCCATGACCCCTCACGACCTGCCCCTGCTGGGCTGTGACTTCACCAGCGCGCCAAGCCGGCGCAAGCCCATCACGCTGGCGCGCGGCCGGCTGGACCGTGGCCGCGTGGTGCTCGACGCCCTGGACACCTTCGACACGCTCGACGCCTGGGGCGCGCACCTGGCCGGACTGCCCGCCTGGGTGGGCGGCTTTGACCTGCCTTTTGGTCTGCCGCGTGAGCTGGTGCAGGCCCTCGGCTGGCCCACCGACTGGGCCGCCTGCATGGCCCACTACGCTGCGCTGGACCGCGACACCATTCGCCAGGCCTTCTCCGCTTTTTGCGATGCCCGCCCCGTGGGCGGCAAGTTCGCCCACCGCGCCACCGACGGCCCGGCCGGCTCCAGCCCCAGCATGAAGTGGGTCAACCCACCCGTGGCCTTCATGATGCACGCGGGGGTGCCGCGCCTGATTGCCGCCAACGCCACGCTGCCCGGCCTGCGCCAGGGCGACCCGGCCCGCGTGGCGCTGGAGGCCTACCCGGGCCTGCTGGCGCGCAGCGTGCTGGGCAACACCTCGTACAAAAGCGACGACAAGGCCAAGCAGACGCCCGATCGCCTGATTGCGCGCCGCACCTTGCTCAACGCCTTGGAAAACGGCCTTGCCCCCTTGCTCCAAGGCGCGGGTTTGCGCCTGCGCCTGAGCCACGCCCAACGCGATGCCCTGGCCGACGACCCCAGTGGTGACCGGCTTGACGCCGTGCTGTGCCTGCTGCAAGCCGCCTGGGCGCAGCACCAGCAGCGCCAAGGTCACCCGCGCTGGGGCCTGCCCGAGTGCGACCCGCTGGAGGGCTGGATCGTCAGCGCCTGAGGCCTCGGGCACCACCTTCCTACAATGCCTGCCATGACCCAAGCCCCTGCCCCCACCGAGCTTCCCCGCCTGCCCGCCGACCTGCGCTTCGCCTTCGTGGAGGCGTCGTGGCACGCCGACATCGTTCAGCGTTCGCGCGACGCGTTTTTTGCCGAGATGGCGCGCGCCGGTTTTGGTCCCGAGTCCATCGATGTGTTCGACGTGGCCGGCGCCTTCGAGATTCCCCTGCACGTGCAGCGCCTGGCCCGCTCAGGTCGCTACGCTGCCGTGGTGGGCAGCGCCCTGGTGGTGGACGGCGGCGTGTACCGCCACGACTTCGTGGCCAGCACCGTGGTGCAGGCCCTGATGGACGTGCAACTGCAGACTGGCGTGCCCGTGATTTCCGCCGTGCAGGCGCCGCACCACTTCCACGAACACGTGGAACACCGCCGCTTCCTGCAGCAGCACTTTGCCCTCAAGGGCACCGAGGCCGCGCAGGCCTGCCTGCAGACGGTGGACGGCATCCGCCGCCTGGACGCCCAGTTCGCGGCCTGATCTCTCAAGGAGCCCGCCATGACCATTGCCCGCATCGTTGGCATTCTTCTCATCGCCGCTGGCGTGGCCGGCCTCGTGATCGGGTCTTTCAGCTACACCCAGGACACCGAGGCCGTGAAGCTTGGGCCGCTGGAACTCTCGGTCAAACAGGAAAAGACCGTGCCGGTGCCCGTGTGGGCGAGCGTGGGCGCCATCGTGGTGGGCGTGGGGCTCTTGCTGGTGGGTGGCAAGAAGGGGTGAGCTTTCACTCGATGGGGCGCTGGCCGCCACGCGCGGCGGCGCTGTCTGGCCTGCTGGTGCTGACGGGGCTGGCAGGGTTGCTGGCGCTTTGGCCTGCACCGGGGCTTGCCGCTGAGGCCTACGCCGCCCGCGTCACGCGCGTGTTTGACGGCGACACCGTCTGGGTCAAGCCGCTGGCCGGTGGCCCCTACCGCAAGTTGCGGCTGGACGCGATCGACGCCCCTGAGATCTGCCAACGCGGCGGTGAGACCGCGCGCGACCGGCTCGCCGCGCGCGTGCTGCGCCAGGTGGTGTGGGTGGAAGAGGGCGCGGTCGACACCTATGGCCGCGGGCTCGCTCGCCTTCAGCACCAGGGCGACGACATCAACCGCTGGCTGGTGGCCAGCGGGCAGGCCTGGGCCTATGAATGGCGGGTGGGCGAAGGCCCCTATGCCGGCGCACAAAAGCAAGCGAAAAGGGCGCGGCGGGGCGTGTTCGCCCAGGCCAATGCGGAGACCCCGCGCGATTTTCGGCGCCGCCACGGGCCGTGTCCCCTGCCCGAACGCAAGGGGCGCTGAGGCCCGGCCGTCAGCCGCGCTGCGCTGAGCAGACCGGGCAGGTCGGGTTGGCCTGCAGGGCGATCTGGTGAAAGGCTAGGTCGCGGCTGTCCACCATCAGGAGCTGCCCCACCAGGCGCGAACCCAGGCCGGCGAGCAGCTTGAGCGCCTCGGCCGCCTGCAGCGTGCCCACGATGCCCACCAGCGGCGCGAACACGCCCATGGTGGCGCAGCGCACCTCTTCCACCCCGCTGTCCTCGGGGAACAGGCAGGCGTAACACGGTTGCCCGGCTTCGCGGCTGTCGTACACGCTGACCTGTCCGTCCATGCGAATGGCCGCGCCCGACACCAGCGGCTTGCGGTGCCACACGCAGGCGCGGTTGATGGCGTGGCGGGTGGCGAAGTTGTCGGTGCAGTCCAGCACCACGTCGGCATCGGCCACCAGGCGGCTGAGCAGGGCGTCGTCGGCGCGCTCGTTCACGGTGTGCACCACCGGGTCGGGGTTGATGGCCGCAATGGCTTCGCGCACTGACGCAGTCTTGGGCTGGCCCACGCGGGCCAGGGTGTGAGCGATCTGGCGCTGCAGGTTGGTCACGTCCACCGTGTCGTGGTCCACCACTGTGATGCGGCCCACGCCGGCGCTGCCCAGGTACAAGGCGGCGGGTGAGCCCAGGCCACCGGCGCCGACGATCAGGGCGTGCCCCGCGAGCAGTCGCTCCTGACCTTCGATGCCAATGTCGTCCAGCAAGATGTGCCGCGAGTAGCGCAGCAGTTGTGCGTCATCCACGTTCGGCCTTCAGGCAAGCCGGGCGGGCCAAGCGCCCGGGCCCGGTCATCAGTTGTCTTTCTTGGCCTCGGTGCGAACCGACAGCGTCTTGCTCACCACCACCGGCTGACCCTTGAGCTGGTTGAGGGCTTGCTGCAACTGGAAGTCTTTTTCGCTGCCGAACTCGGGCACCAGGCGCTGGTTCGGGTTCTTCTTGGCTTCTTCTTCCAGGCGCTTGCGGGCGGCCTCGCGTTCCTGGTCGCGCTGCTGCTCGGCGGCGCGCTGGGCGTCGGTCATGGGCTGGTCGCCCTTGCCTTCGGGGCCATTCACCAGGTGCTTCTGCAGGTCGGCCTCGCGGGTGCGAAGGGCGGCGAACAGGTTGCCTTCGGGGGTTTCGTCCACCATCACGTCGGGCACGATGCCCTTGGCTTGAATGGAGTTGCCCGAGGGCGTGTAGTAGCGCGCGGTGGTGAGCTTCAGGCCGGTGTCGGGGCCGAGCGGGCGCACCGTCTGCACCGAGCCCTTGCCGAAGGTCTGGCTGCCCATGATGGTGGCGCGCTTGTGGTCTTGCAGGGCGCCAGCCACGATTTCGCTGGCCGAGGCCGAGCCTTCGTTCACCAGCACCACCAGCGGAATGCGCTTGTACAGGCCGTTGGTGGCCTCGGTCAGGCGCTTGACCGGGTCGCTGCCGCCGCGGCGCAGGTAGTGCTGCGGCGTGGCCTTGTAGGTGAACTTGCTGTCGGCGAGCTGGCCGTTGGTGGACACCACCGTCACGTTCTCGGGCAGGAACACGGCCGACAGCGCCACGGCGGCGTCCAGCAGACCGCCCGGGTCGTTGCGCAGGTCCAGCACCAGGCCTTTGAGCTTGGGATCGGCCTTGGCCAGTTCTTCGAGCTTGCGGGCGAAGTCTTCGGTGGTGCGTTCCTGGAACTGGGACACGCGAATCCAGGCGTAGCCCGGCTCGATGCCACGCGACTTCACGCTCTGGGTCTTGATTTCCTCGCGCGTGATGGTCACGGGGAAGGTGCGGTCTTCGTCCTTGCGCAGGATGGTGAGCAGCACCTTGGTGCGGGGCTCGCCGCGCATGAGTTTGACGGCCTCGTTGATCGTGAGGCCCTTGACCGGGGTGTCGTCGATCTTGGTGATCAGGTCGCCGCTCTTGAGACCGGCGCGGTAGGCGGGCGAGTCTTCGATGGGGGACACCACCTTGACCAGGCCGTCTTCCATGGTGATCTCGATGCCCACGCCCACGAAGCGGCCGCTGGTGCCCTCGCGGAATTCCTTGAAGGACTTTTTGTCGAAGTACTGCGAGTGGGGGTCGAGGCTGGCCACCATGCCCGAGATGGCCTCGGAGATGAGCTTTTTCTCATCCACCGGCTCCACATAGTCGCTCTTGACCATGCCGAACACGGCCGCGAGTTGCTGCAACTCTTCCAGCGGCAGCGGGGCCAGTGTGTTGCGGGCCACGGCCTGCAACTGCACCGTGGTCAACGCCCCGGCCACCGCGCCCACCGCGATCCAGCCGGCAATCTTGAGCTTGTGACTCACCTGTTTCGCCATCGAAACCACCTTCGCAAAATTCGCTCGCGCGCAAGCCAACGGGGCTTACGGTCCGGGCCAATATACACCTAGGACACAGGCCCGGGCCACGGGTTCCCTCGGGCCTGGGCGGGCCTTGTGTCTCGCCGGTTGCCGCAGGGCCTCAGGCCTTGCCCTGGGCCGCCACGGCGGCGGCCGCTCGGGCAGCGGCTTCTGCGTCGCCCAGGTAGTAGTGGCGAATGGGCTTGAGGTCGGCGTCGAGCTCGTACACCAGCGGAATGCCGTTGGGGATGTTCAGGCCCACGATGTCCTGGTCGGAGATGCCGTCCAGGTACTTCACCAGGGCGCGGATGCTGTTGCCGTGGGCGGCCACGACCACGCGCTTGCCGCTCTTGATGGCCGGGGCCAGGGCCTCGGTCCAGAAGGGCGTGACGCGCTCCACGGTGTCCTTCAGGCATTCGGTCAGGGGCACCTGCTCGGGGTTGAGCAGGGCGTAGCGGCGGTCGCTGCGCTCACAGCGCGGGTCGGTGGGCTCCAGGGCCGGCGGCGGGGTGTCGTAGCTGCGGCGCCAGACCAGCACCTGCTCGTCGCCGTACTGCTTGGCCATGTCGGCCTTGTTCAGGCCTTGCAGGGCGCCGTAGTGGCGCTCGTTCAGGCGCCAGTTCTTGACCACCGGCAGCCAGGTGCGGTCCATGGCGTCGAGCACGTACCACAGGGTGTGGATCGCACGCTTGAGCACGCTGGTGTAGGCGATGTCGAAATCCCAGCCCTCGGCCTTGAGCAGTTGGCCAGCGGACATGGCCTGCGACACGCCAGTGGGCGTGAGGTCCACGTCGGTCCAGCCAGTGAAGCGGTTTTCCAGGTTCCAGGTGGATTCGCCGTGGCGAATCAGGACGAGCTTGTACATGGTTGAGCAGCGGTGAGGAGGGAGAAATCGGGGCCGGGTGGGCCGGCTTGGCGCGGCGCGCGCCGTGGTGCAGCCGGGCATTCTAAAATCCCGCGCTTACTCGAAAGGTGCAAGACGTGAGTTTCTTTATCGACAACTGGGTTCTGATCGCCGCGGCTTTTGTGTCTGGCGCCATGCTGGTGTGGCCGGCGGTGAAGGCCGGCGGGCGTGCCGGCACGCTGGGCGTGAACGACGCGGTGCTGCTCATGAACCGCGAAAAGGCGGTGGTGGTGGACGTGTGCGAAGCCAACGAATTCGCGGCTGGCCACATCATCGGTGCCAAGCACGTGCCCCTGGGCGAGCTGGAAGCCAAGCTGCCGGGCACGGTGAAAAACAAGGCCAACCCGGTGATCTTCGTGTGCGCCTCGGGCGCCCGCTCCAACCGCGCGGTGGCCGTGGCCAAGAAGCTGGGCTATGAGAACGCCCAATCCCTCTCGGGCGGCATGGGTGCCTGGCGCGAAGCCAACATGCCCATCGAAAAAGCCTGATCATCCGGCCTGTTTCCAAGAGGTTCCGAATGGCCAAGGTCACCATTTACTCCAGCGATTTCTGTCCCTATTGCAGCCGCGCCAAGGCCCTGTTGCAGGCGCGGGGCGCCGACTACGAAGAGATCGTGGTCGACGGCAAGCCCGATGTGCGTGCCCACATGACCAAGCTCACCGGCCGCACCAGCGTGCCGCAGATCTTCATTGGCGACACCCACGTGGGCGGCTGCGACGACCTGCACGCCCTGGACGCGCGCGACGGCCTGGTGCCGATGCTGCAAGCCTGAAAGCCAGCGGCGAAGCGTCACTTTCGGGCTGACATAATCGGCCCAGTGCCCGCTGCGGGGGACGCCTCCCACAGCGGGTTTGTTTTGTCTGACCCATCGAGATTGATATGGCCGAGAACCAGGACCCCGTCTTCCAGATTCAGCGCGTTTACCTCAAGGAAGCGTCGCTGGAGCAACCCAATTCCCCGGCCATCCTGCTGGAGCAGGAACAACCCAGCGTGGACATCCAGCTGGGCGTGGAAGCCACCCCGGTGGCCGAGGGTGTGTACGAGGTCAGCGTGACCGCCACCGTGCAGACCAAGATCAAGGACAAGACGGTGTTCCTGGTGGAGGCCAAGCAGGCCGGCATCTTCGAGATCCGCAACCTGCCCCAAGACCAGATGGGCCCCATCATGGGCATCGCCTGCCCGCAGATCGTCTACCCCTACCTGCGCGGCAACGTGGCCGACCTGATCGTGCGCGCCGGTTTCCCGCCGGTGCACCTGGCCGAGATCAACTTCCAGGCCATGTACGAGCAGCAGCAGGCGCAAACCGCCGGCGGCACCCAGTAAGGCGGTGGCGCGCGTGACAGGCGCCCCCCTGAACATCACCATCCTGGGCGCCGGGGCCTGGGGCACGGCGCTGGCCATCAGCGCAGCCCGCCACGGCGCGGCCCAGGTCACCCTCTGGGCCCGCGACCCGGCCCAGGCGGCCAAGCTGGCCTCGACCCGCGAAAACCGGCGCTACCTGCCCGGCATCCCCTTCCCCGACAGCCTGCTCGTCGCCAGCGGTGAGCCTTTGCCAGCCGCCGATCTGGTGGTGGTGGGCACGCCCATGGCCGGCCTTCGGGGCTGGTTGAGCGCCCTGGCCGAGCGGCAGGTGCCGGTGGCCTGGTTGTGCAAGGGCTTTGAGCGGCCCCAGGCGGGCGGCTCGGCCGTGGGCCTGATGGGCCACGAAATTGCGGCCGAGGTGGCGCCGGGCCTGGTCACCGGCGTGCTCAGTGGCCCCAGCTTCGCGCAGGAAGTGGCGCGCGGCCAGCCCACCGCGCTGGTGGCGGCCAGCCGCCACGCGACCATGCGAGAGGCCTTGGTGACTGCCTTTCACAGCCCCAGCCTGCGCGTCTACGCCAACGATGACGTGGTGGGCGTTGAGGTGGGCGGCGCCGTGAAGAACGTGCTGGCCATCGCCACCGGCTTCTGCGACGGCCTGGACCTGGGCCTGAACGCGCGCGCCGCCCTCATCACCCGGGGCCTGGCCGAAATGACGCGCCTGGGCGTGGCCCTGGGGGCGCAGGCCGAAACCTTCATGGGCCTCTCGGGCCTGGGCGACCTGGTGCTCACCGCCACGGGCGATCTGTCGCGCAATCGGCAGGTGGGGCGCTTGCTGGCGCAGGGCCGCACCTTGGCGCAGGCGGTGGAATCGCTCGGCCACGTGGCCGAGGGCGTGTACAGCGCGCAGACCGTGGTGCAACGCGCCCGGGCGCTGGGCGTGGACATGCCCATCAGCGAGGCCGTGGTGGCCCTGCTGGACGGCGCCTTGCGCCCCGAGCAGGCGGTGGCCGCGCTCATGGGGCGCGACCCCAAGCACGAGGGCCTCTGAGGCCTCTCGCGCTCAATCGCTTCAGATCTCGAAGTTGTCGATCAGGCGCGTCTTGCCCAGGCGGGCGGCGCCCAGCACCACCAGCGGGTCACCGGCCTTGGGGGCTTGCAGGTCGGCGCGGCGGCGCACGGTGAGGTAGTCGGGCTGCCAGCCACGGGCCGCCAGGCCTTCCATGGCGCGGCGCTCCAGCTCGGGCAGGTGGCGCTCCAGGCCATCGGCCGCGGCCAGGGCGTCGCGGCCCAAGGCGCGCAGGGCCAGCGAGAGTTGCACGGCCTCGGCCCGCTCGGCTTCGCTGAGGTAGCCGTTGCGCGAACTGAGCGCCAGGCCGTCGGGGGCGCGCTGCGTTTCGCTGCCCACGATGGTGATGGGCAGGGCGAACTGCTTCACCATGTTGCGGATCACCATCTGCTGCTGGTAGTCCTTCTTGCCAAACACCGCGAAGCGCTCGCCCTTGGCCTCGGAGAAGGCGCACTGGAAGAGCTTCATCACCACGGTGCATACGCCGGTGAAGAAACCGGGGCGGAAGTGGCCTTCCAGGATGTCGGCCAGTTCGGTGGGCGGCGTCACCTTGAAGCCTTGCGGCTCGGGGTACATCTCTTTTTCGCTGGGCGCGAACACCACGTCGCATCCCACCGACTCCAGCTTCCGGCAGTCGGCTTCGAGCGTGCGGGGGTAGGTGTCGAAGTCTTCGTGCGGCGCGAACTGCAGGCGGTTCACGAACACGCTGGCCACGGTCACGTCGCCCAGGGGTTTGGCGGTGCGCACCAGTTCCAGGTGCCCGTCGTGCAGGTTGCCCATGGTGGGCACCAGGGCGGGGGAGTGGTAGGGGCGCAGCGCCGCGCGCAGGTCATCGATGGTGTGGACGAGTTTCATGACGGCAGGGTGGGAGTTGGGGCCAGTGGGTGCCGCGGAACCGCCCTTCGACGCGCTCAGGACGGGCCGCTGGCACCGCCCCTTGAGTGGAAGAGGCGGGTGGCGCCGGTTAGCGGGTGGGCGGTGTCACCAGGCGTGCAGGGCGTCGTCAGGGAAGCTGCCTTCCTTGACGGCGCGCACGTAGGCGGCCATGGCGTCGCGCACCGAGGCGGCGCCTTCCATGAAGTTGCGAACGAACTTCGGGTTCTTGCCCAGGTTGATGCCGAGCATGTCGTGCATCACCAGCACCTGGCCCGCGCAGGCTTTGCCCGCGCCGATGCCGATGGTGTGGCAGGTCTTGAGCGAGTCGGTGATCTCGGCCGACAGGGCCGCGGGCACCATCTCCAGCACCAGCATGGTGGCGCCAGCGTCTTGCAGTTCGAGCGAGTGCCGCTTGAGTTGCAGCGCGGCCGCGTCGTCGCGGCCCTGCACCCGGTAGCCGCCCAGCGCGTGCACGGTTTGCGGCGTCAGGCCCAGGTGGGCGCACACGGGAATGCCGCGCTCCACCAGGAAGCGCACGGTCTCGGCCGTCCAGCCGCCGCCTTCGAGCTTGACCATGTGGGCGCCAGCGCGCACCAGTTCGGTGGCGCTGCGCAGAGCCTGCTCTCTGGATTCGTGGTAGCTGCCGAAGGGCAGGTCGGCGATGACCCAGGCCGTGCCTTGCACGCGGCGCAGGCCGCGCACCACGCTCTCGGTGTGGTACGCCATGGTCTCCAGGGTGACGCCAGCGGTGCTGGCCAGGCCTTGGCAGACCATGCCCAGCGAGTCGCCCACCAGAATGCACTCGACGCCCGCGGCGTCGGCCACGGCAGCGAAGGTGGCGTCGTAGGAGGTGAGCATGGTGATCTTTTCACCGCGCTCGCGCATCTCGTTCAATCGGGGAAGGCTCACCGGCTTGCGCTGTGGCAGGGGCGATGCGGACGGCAGGGTGCCATACGGGGTGGCCGTGGTCGGGTTGGGGTTGCTCATGTCCAGTGGCCCGTGTCTCGCCGGGCGTTGTCTGAGAATCCGGGGACTATAGTCCATCCCGTTATCCTTGGACCCCCCATGAAGCACCTCTCTGACTACACCGCGGCCGACCTGGCCGAGCTGGCCCGCCAAGACGTGGCGCGGGCCCTGGCCGAAGACGTGGGCACCGGCGACCTGACCGCTGCCCTGGTTGACCCCGCCCGCCCCGCACGGGCCCGCATCCTGGCGCGCGAGAGCGCTGTGATCTGTGGCACCCCCTGGGTGCAGGCCGCCGTGCACGCGCTGGACCCCAATGCCCGCCTCACCTGGCACGTGACCGAGGGCCAGCGCTGCGAGGCCAATCAGGTTGTGCTCAGCATCGACGGCCTGGCCCAGCCGCTGCTCAGCGCCGAGCGCACGGCGCTGAACTTCCTGCAACTGCTCAGCGCCGTGGCCACCAAGACCGCCACCTTCGTGCAGGCCGTGGCCGGCACGCGCGCGGCCATCGTGGACACCCGCAAGACCCTGCCCGGCCTGCGCCTGGCGCAGAAGTACGCGGTCACCACCGGCGGTGGCGTGAACCACCGCGTGGGCCTGTACGACGCGGTGCTGATCAAAGAGAACCACATCGCCGCCGCCGGTGGTGTGGCCGCGGTGCTGCAGCGCGTGCGCGAGACCGCGCCGCAGGCCCGCTTTGTGGAAATCGAGGTGGAGACCCTGGCCCAGCTCGACGAGGCCCTGCGCTGCGGCGCCACCATGGTGCTGCTGGACAACATGGACATCCCCACCCTGCAGGAAGCGGTGCGCCTGAACGCCGGTCGCGCCATCCTGGAGATTTCGGGTGGGGTGAACCTGGGCACGGTGCGCGCCCTTGCAGAAACCGGGGTGGACCGCATCTCCATTGGTGCCCTGACCAAAGACGTCAAGGCCATCGATTTCTCCATGCGCTTTGAAGCGCTTTGACCCCTCACCGGAGCGCCACCATGAGCACCGCCACCTCGGGCGTCATTGACGTCGAATACGAACAACCCGCCTGCCCCACGCAACACGCCTGGGCCCGCGTGCCGGTGGAGCCCAGCCCCACCGAGCGCGCCGCGCTGAAAGACAAGATCCGCCGCCTGCTCAAAGAGCGCAACGCGGTGATGGTCTCGCACTATTACGTGCACCCCGACCTGCAAGACCTGGCCATCGAGACCGGTGGCATCGTGAGCGACTCGCTGGAGATGGCCCGCTTCGGGCGCGACCACGCGGCCACCACGCTGGTGGTGTCTGGCGTGCGCTTCATGGGCGAGACGGCCAAGATCCTGAGCCCCGAGAAGACGGTGCTCATGCCCGACCTGGACGCCAACTGCTCGCTTGACCTGGGCTGCCCCATCGAGCAGTTCAGCGCCTTCTGCGACGCCCACCCCGACCGCACCGTGGTGGTGTACGCCAACACCAGCGCGGCCGTAAAGGCCCGCTCGGACTGGCTGGTCACTTCCAGCTGCGCGCTGGACATCGTGAAGGCCCTCAAGGACAAGGGCCACAAGATTCTGTGGGCACCCGACAAGCACCTGGGTGGCTACATCCAGCGCGAAACCGGCGCCGACATGCTGATGTGGAACGGCTCGTGCATCGTGCACGACGAGTTCAAGGCCTTCGAGCTGGCCGAGCTGAAAAAGGCCCACCCGCAGGCCAAGGTGCTGGTGCACCCCGAGAGCCCGGCCGACGTGATCGCCCTGGCCGACGCCGTGGGCTCCACCTCGGCCATTCTGAAGGCCGCGCGCGAGTTGGACGCGCCCGAGTTCATCGTGGCCACCGACAAGGGCATGATGCATTCGCTGCGCCAGCAGAACCCGGGCAAGGTCTTCATTGAAGCGCCCACCGCTGGCAACAGCGCCACCTGCAAGAGCTGCGCGCACTGCCCCTGGATGGCCATGAACAGCCTGGCCGGCGTGGCCCGCGTGCTGGAGGCTGGCCTGAACGAGATCCACGTGGACCCGGCCCTGATTCCCCGCGCCCGCGTGCCGATCGATCGCATGCTGGCCTTCACCGCCGCGCACAAGGCCGGTCACGACGCCGGCGCGCTGGTGCCCAACATCGGCGCCGCGTGAGCGGCGGCGATTCGACCGCAGCGCCCCACGCCTTCATCGACTTCGCCGCCAGTGGCCTGCCCGGCCAGCCGGGTGTGCGCCTGGCGTTTGGCCAGCCGCTGCGGGTCTGGCAGGCGCACACGCCGGATGAGGTGAAGCCGGTGCTGCAAGCCGTGCAGCGCGAGGCCGCCGAGGGCCGATGGTGCGTGGGGTGGGTGGCCTACGAGGCAGCGCCCGCGTTTGACGCGGCTTTGCCTGTGCACGCGCCCGACGGGCCGCTGGCCTGGTTCGCCGTGCACGAGACACCGCTGCCGCCTGTTGCCGACGGCCTGTTTGGCGAGGTGCGCGCCCAGTGGCAAACGGCCGGCGATGCCCGCCGCTTCGCCGCCGATGTGGCCCACATCCAGCGGGCCATTGCCCAGGGCCGGGTGTACCAGGTGAACCACACCGCGCGTTGGCCGGGTGAGCTGGCTCAAGGCTCGGCCTGGCGCCTGTTCCAGGCCTTGCACCAGGAGCAGCCTGGGGGCTACGCCGCGTTCATCGACATGGGTGACGGGCAGGTGCTCAGCGTGTCGCCTGAGCTGTTCTTCGACTGGGACGGCCAGCGCATTCTGCTGCGGCCCATGAAGGGCACCGCCCCGCGCCACGCCGAGCCGCAGGCCGATGCCGCCCTGGCCGATGGCCTGCGCGCGTCGGTCAAAGAGCGGGCCGAGAACGTGATGATCGTGGACCTGATCCGCAACGACGTGTCGCGCGTGGCCGAGCCCTTTTCGGTGACCGTGCCCGAGTTGTTTGGCGTGCGCGCCTTGCCCACCGTCTGGCAAATGACGTCCGACGTGCAGGCGCAGACGCGGGCCGGCGTGGGCCTGGTCGATGTGTTCACCGCCTTGTTCCCCTGCGGCTCCATCACGGGCGCGCCCAAGCGCGAGGCCATGCGCCTGGTCCGCGAGCTGGAGCCCGATGCCCGGGGCGTGTACTGCGGCGCCGTGGGCGTGGTGCGCCCGGGCGGCGGCGCCACCTTCAACGTGGCCATTCGCACGGTGCAGGCCCGGGGCCGCTCGCTGCGCCTGGGCGTGGGCAGCGGCATCACGGCCGGTGCCCAGGCCAGTGCCGAGTGGCAGGAATGGCGGCACAAGCGCTGCTTTGCCGAGCGGGCCGGTGAGCCGTTTGACCTGCTGGAGACCTTGGCGCTGCAAGACGGCCGCTTTCGCTTTGTGGACGAACACCTGGCCCGCCTAGCCCGCAGCGCGCGCCACTTCGGCTTTGCCTGCGACGCCCAGCGCGTGCGCGCCTGCCTGGCCAATCTGACCCAAGGCCGTGAGCAGGGCCTGTGGCGCGTGCGCCTGACGCTGCGCCGCGACGGCACGCCCGCCGCCACCGCCGTGGCCACCGAGCCCACGGCGGGGCCGGTGTCACTGGTGCTGGCCAGTGAGGCGTTTGAGGCGGCCGACAGCGAGTTCGTGGCCCACAAGACCACGCGCCGCGCGCATTACGACGCGGCCCTGCGCCCCGAGGCCTTTGACACCGTGTTGTGGAACGAGCGGGGTGAGTTGACCGAGTGCACGCGCGGCAACCTCGCCTTGTGCCTGGACGGGCAATGGCTCACGCCGGCCGCGGCCTGTGGCTTGTTGCCCGGCGTGGGGCGCGAGGTGGCCCTGCGCGAAGGCCGCCTGCAAGAGGCGGTGCTCACCCGTGAGCACCTGCAGCGCGCCGAGGCCCTGGCCTTTCTGAACAGCCTGCGCGGCTGGCTGCCGGCCACGCTGCTGGGCTGAGCGGGTGCCGCGTCAGCGCGCCGGCGGCACCAGGATGGTGGGCTTGGCCTCGGGCAGCAGATCGGGGTAGTCGCGGCTGAAGTGCAGGCCGCGGCTTTCGTGGCGCATCATGGCCGACATCACGATCAGGTCGGCCACCTGCACCAGGTTGCGCAGTTCCAGCAGGTCGCGCGTGACGTGAAACTGCGAATAGAACTCATGGATTTCGCGCTGAAGCAGGGCGATGCGGTGCGCCGCGCGCTCCAGGCGCTTGTTGGTGCGCACGATGCCCACGTAGTCCCACATGAAGCGGCGCAGTTCGTCCCAGTTGTGCGAGATCACCACCATCTCGTCCGCGTCGGTCACGCGGCTGTCGTCCCACAGCGGCAGCTCGGGCAGGGCGGCGGCGCCGGCCTGGCGAATGGCCGTGACGGCGGCTTGCGCGAACACCATGCACTCCACCAGCGAGTTGCTGGCCAGGCGGTTGGCGCCGTGCAGGCCGGTGCAGGTGGTCTCGCCCACGGCGTAGAGGCCGGCCACTTCGGTGCGGCCGTTCAAGTCGGTGACCACGCCGCCGCAGGTGTAGTGGGCCGCCGGCACCACCGGAATGGGTTCCTTGGTGATGTCGATGCCCAGCTCGGCGCAGCGCGCCAGGATGTTGGGGAAGTGCTCGCGCAGGAACTCGGGGCTCTGGTGCGAGATGTCCAGGTGCACGCAGTCCAGGCCGTGCTTCTTCATCTCGAAGTCGATGGCGCGGGCCACCACGTCGCGCGGCGCCAGCTCGGCGCGGGGGTCGTGGTCGGGCATGAAGCGGCGCCCGCCCAGGTGCGGCGGCAGCTTGAGCAGGCCGCCTTCGCCGCGCACCGCCTCGGAAATCAGGAAGCTCTTGGCGTGCGGGTGGTACAGGCAGGTGGGGTGGAACTGGATGAATTCCATGTTGCCCACCTTGCAGCCCGCGCGCCAGGCCGCGGCAATGCCGTCGCCGGTGGCGGTGTCGGGGTTGGTGGTGTAGAGGTACACCTTGCCGGCGCCGCCGGTGGCCAGCACGGTGTGCTGGGCCTCGAAGGTAACCACCTGGTCGGCCAAGGTGTCGAGCACATAGGCGCCGAAGCAGCGGCGCTCGCCGCGCGGGCCGCTCAGGCGGCGGTCGGTGATGAGGTCCACCAGCATGTGGTGCTCGAACACCTGCACATTGGGCGTGGCCCGCACGCGCTCGATCAGCGTGGCCTGCACGGCAGCGCCCGTGGCGTCGGCGGCGTGCACGATGCGCCGGTGGCTGTGGCCGCCTTCGCGGGTGAGGTGCAGCTCGCCGTGCTCGGTGGTGAAGGGCACGCCCAGTTCGCGCAGCCAGGCCACGGCGGCGGGTGCGTGCTCCACGGTGAACTCGGTGGCCTCGCGGTCGCACAGGCCGGCGCCGGCCACCAGGGTGTCTTCCACGTGCGAGGCGTAGCTGTCGCCCTCGGCCATCACGGCGGCGATGCCGCCCTGCGCCCAGTTGCTGGAGCCGTCGGTGAGGGCGCGCTTGGTGATCACCGCCACGCGGTGGGTGGGGGCCAGGTTCAGGGCCGCGGTCAGGCCCGCCAGGCCGCTGCCGATGATGAGAACGTCGAAGCGGTGCAGTGCAGTCATGGAGATGGGGGGAGGCTAGCTCGGGGTGTAGGCCAGGCGCACATAGATGGGCGCGAAGGCCTCGGCCTGGGTGAGCTCAATGAGGGTTTCTTTGGCGAGTTCGAGCATGGCGATGAAGGTCACCACCAGCACTGGCGTGCCTTGCGAGACGTCGAACAGGTCGCCGAACTCGACGAACTTGCGGCCTTGCAGCTTGCGCAGCACGATGCTCATGTGCTCGCGCACGGAGAGTTCTTCGCGGCTGATCTTGTGGTGCTGCACGAGTTTGGCGCGCTTGAGGATGTCGCGCCACGCGCTCTGCAGATCGCCCACGTCCACGTCAGGGAATCGCGGCGCCAGGGCCTGTTCCACATAGACCTGGGCGCGCAGGAAATCGCGGCCGTACTGGGGCAGCTCGGTCAGGCGCTGCGCGGCCAGTTTCATCTGCTCGTATTCCAGCAGGCGGCGCACCAGCTCGGCGCGCGGGTCTTCGGCCTCTTCGCCCTCGGGGGTCTTCTTCGGGGGCAGCAGCATGCGCGACTTGATCTCGATCAGCATGGCCGCCATCAGCAGGTACTCGGCCGCCAGTTCGAGGTTGCTGGCCCGGATTTCGTCGACGTAGGCCAGGTACTGTCGCGTGACCGCGGCCATGGGGATGTCGAGGATGTTGAAGTTCTGCTTGCGGATGAGGTAGAGCAGCAGGTCCAGCGGGCCCTCGAAGGCCTCGAGGAAGACGCGCAGCGCGTCGGGCGGGATGTAGAGGTCTTGCGGCAGCTTGAACAGCGGCTCGCCGTACAGGCGGGCCAGCGCCACGTGGTCCACCACCGTGGGCAACACCTCATCGAGGCCCGGCGGCGCTTCGTCGAGCGAGTGGACCTCGGTGTTGCTCATGCCGCCTGGCTCACTTCAGGAGCGCGTCGGTCTGGTAAACGTAGGGCTTCTGCGGCACGCGGGCGGCTTGCGCGTCGGCCTGGAAGTCGCGGTCGATGGCCTTGTCCCACAGCAGGGCACGGCCTTCGCGCTGGGCCTTGTCGAGCTCGGGCTTGGTGGCCTTGAGCTTCTCGATGAACTGCGTCGCGTCGGAGGTGTAGTGCGGGCGGGCAAAGAACGACATGGCGAGGGGCTGGGTGGGTGAAAACCCGGCATTTTACGGCGCGGCGGTTGTCCAGCGGGCCAGTCGCCCGATGAAGCCGGTGCGTTGCAGCAGCGACAGCGGCTGGGGTTGCAGCCCCGTGATGGCCAGGCTGCCGCCCTGGCGCTGCACCGTCTTGTGCAATTGCTCCAGCGCGTCCAGCCCGGTGGTGTCCAGGGCAATGAGCTGGTGGGCATCGATCGTCACGTCCAGTGGCGTGGCCGATGCTTCAACGGCCGCCATGATGGGGTCAATCTTGGTGACCGCGCCAAAGAACAGCGAGCCGTAGAGCCGCACGGCCAGGCCCTGGTCGGTGCGGCCGGTGATGTCGGCGCGGAAGATGTCGCTCTGGCGGCGCACGAACAGCACCACCGCCAGCACCAGGCCCAGCTCCACCGCCACCGTCAGGTCAAACACGATGGTCACGGCAAAGGTGGACACCAGCATCAGCCGGTAGTGGTGGCTGAAGTGGCGCAGGCGGCCGAACTCGCGCCACTCGCCCATGTTCCAGGCCACGAACAGCAGCACCCCGGCCAGCACCGCCAGCGGAATGTGGGCCGCCAGCGGCGCCGCGATCAGCACCACCGCCGCCAGCGTGAGCGCGTGCACCACGCCCGCCACCGGCGTGGCCGCGCCCGAGCGGATGTTGGTGACGGTGCGCGCAATGGTGCCGGTGACGGGCATGCCGCCAAAGAAGGGCACCACCAGGTTGGCCACGCCCTGCGCCATCAGCTCCTGGTTCGGGTCGTGCTTGGGGCCTTCGAACAGTTGGTCGGCCACGCGCGCGCACAGCAGCGATTCGATGGCGCCCAGCAGCGCGATGGTGAGCGTGGGCGTGACCAGCAGGCGCACCGTCTCCCACGAGAAATCGGGCAACTCGAAGGCCGGCAGCGATTGGGGAATGCCACCAAAGCGCGTGCCGATGGTCTCCACCGGCATCTTCAGCGCCCAGGCCAGCAGCGAGAGCGTCACCAGCGCCACCACCGGGGCCGGCAGGCGCGAGGTGGCGCGCAGGGCGCTGGTGGTGTCCAGGCCTTCGAGCTGGCGCCGAAAGCGCGAGTCCACCGCCCACAGGCGCGGCCACACGAACAGGCCCAGCACGCACAGCGCGCCCAGCAGCAAGGCCCAGGGGTTGAAGCTGTCGCGGTGGGCCACCAGGGCCTGCAACTGGCCGAACACGCTGCCCGGCATCTTGGCGATCTCAAGCCCCAGCAGGTCGCGCAGTTGTGACAGCGCGATCAGCACCGCGATGCCGTTGGTGAAGCCAATCACCACGCTCACCGGCACGTAGCGCACCAGCACGCCCAGCCGGAACAGGCCCAGCAGGAACAGCAGCACGCCCGCGCTGGCCGTGGCGATGAGCAGGTTGGCCACGCCGTAGCGTTCGACGATGCCGTACACGATGACGATGAAGGCCCCGGCCGGCCCGCCAATCTGCACCGAGGTGCCGCCCAGCGCCGCCACCAGAAAGCCGCCGATGATGGCCGTCCACAAACCCGCCTGGGGCGGCAGGCCGCTGGCGATGGCGAAGGCCATGGCCAGGGGCAGCGCCACGATGCCCACCGTGGCGCCCGCGCCGATGTCGCGCATCAGCAGCTCTCGCCGGTAGCCCCGCAGGGCCGTGGCGGCGCGCGGGCGGAAGGGGGCGAGCGGGGGCAGTCCAAAGGCCATTCGGGCATGTTACCCCTGGCAACAGGCCGCCTGGCTGACACGGCACAGGGGCGCAGGTCGGGACTTACACTGACCTTTTTGCATTCGCGGAGGACGTGGACCATGCGACAACAACAAGGCTGGTGGTGGCGGGCGCTGCGCCCGGTGCTCGCGGTGCTGGGCGCGGTGGGTTTCGTGGGCGCCTGCGACCTGCAGAACATCGCCGAGCTGGAGCCGGGCGTGTCCACCGAGGCCGACGTGCGCGAGCGCTTCGGCCCGCCCGAGGCGGTGTGGGACGGTGACGACGGCGCGCAGGTGTACGAGTACAGCCGCCAGCCGGCTGGCCACGTGAACTACATGATCACCATCGGCCCCGACGGCCGCATGATCGCGCTGGAACAGGTGCTGACCGAAGAGAACTTCGCCAAGGTGCAGCCCGGCATGCCCATGGAGCAGGTGCGGCGGATGCTGGGCAAGCCGATGAAGGTGTCCACCTACCCGCTCAAGCGCGAGACGCATTACGACTGGCGCTACCTCGACGACAACCGCGTGGAATCGCGCGTGTTCACCGTGGTCTTCAACCCCGACCTGCGCGTGGTGCGCACCGGCTCCGAGCCCGACCCCGATCTCATCAAGAACCGCTGACGCGCGGCGCCCGTGCCCAGCAAAAAGCCGCCCGAGGGCGGCTTTTTGCTGGGCGGATGGTGCCGGTCGCGCAGGCTCAGCGCACGCGCATGCCCGGCTGGGCGCCCGGCCAGGGGTTGAGCACGTAGATGCCGGGTTCGGCCTTTTCGTCGGCGTGGCTGGCGGCCAGCACCATGCCTTCGCTCACGCCGAACTTCATCTTGCGTGGCGCCAGGTTGGCCACCACCACGGTGAGTTTGCCCACCAGGTCGGCCGGCTGGTAGGCGCTGGCGATGCCGCTGAACACGTTGCGTGTGCGGCCTTCGCCCACGTCCAGCGTTAGGCGCAGCAGCTTGGTGGAGCCCTCCACCGGCTCGCAGTTCACGATCTGCGCGATGCGCAGGTCGATCTTGGCGAAGTCGTCAATGGAGATGGTCTCGGCAATGGGCTCGCCGCCGGGCACGGTCTTCTCGGGCTCGGGCGCGGCCGGGGGCTCGAACAGGGCGTCGAGCTGCTTCACGTCCACGCGCTGCATCAGGTGCTGGTAGGGCTGAATGGCGTGGCCCGCGCCCAGCAGGCGCTGCGCATCAGCGAACACCAGCGGGGCCGACTGCAGGAAACCCTCGACGCTGGCGGCCAGCGCCGGCAGCACCGGCTTGAGGTAGAGGGTGAGCAGGCGGAAGGCCTCGATGCAGGTGGTGCACACGTCGTGCAGGCGCGCGTCCTGGCCTTCTTGCTTGGCCAGTTCCCAGGGCTTGTTCTGGTCGACGTAGGCATTGACCTGGTCGGCCAGGGCCATCACCTCGCGCAGGGCCTTGCCGTATTCGCGCGATTCGTACAGCGCGGCCACCGCGTCGGCCTTGGCTTGCAGGGCTTGCAGCAGGGCCTGGCCGTCGGCCGAGACGCTGCCGAGTTGGCCACCGAAGCGCTTGGCGATGAAGCCGGCGGCGCGGCTGGCGATGTTCACGAACTTGCCGATCAGGTCGCTGTTGACGCGCAGCATGAAGTCGTCGCGGTTGAAGTCCACGTCTTCGTTGCGCGCTGAGAGCTTGGCGGCCAGGTAGTAGCGCAGCCACTCGGGGTTCATGCCGAGCTGCAGGTACTTCAGCGGGTCAAGGCCGGTGCCGCGGCTCTTGCTCATCTTCTCGCCGTTGTTGATGGTGAGGAAGCCGTGCACGAACACCGCGTTGGGCACCTTGCGGCCGCTGAAGTGCAGCATGGCGGGCCAGAACAGGGTGTGGAAGGTGATGATGTCCTTGCCGATGAAGTGGTACTGCTCGGTGGCCGGGTCTGCCATGAAGGCATTGAAGTCGCGCCCGGTCTTGCCCAGGTAGTTCTTCAGCGAGGCCAGGTAGCCCACCGGCGCGTCCAGCCACACATAGAAGTACTTGCCCGGGGCGTCGGGAATCTCGATGCCGAAGTAAGGCGCGTCGCGGCTGATGTCCCAGTCGCCCATCTTGGGCTTGCCGTCCTCGCCGGGCTCGATCCACTCGGTGATCTTGTTCAGCACCTCGGGCTGCACCGCGCCGCTGTTGGTCCAGGCCTTGAGGAAATCGAGGCAGCGCGGGTCGGAGAGCTTGAAGAAGAAGTGGTCGGAACTCTTGAGCACCGGCTTGGCGCCAGAGAGGGCCGAGTAGGGGTTCTTCAGTTCGGTGGGGGCGTACACCGCGCCGCACACCTCGCAGTTGTCGCCATATTGGTCTTTCGCGCCGCACTTGGGGCACTCGCCCTTGATGAAGCGGTCGGGCAGGAACATGCTCTTCTCGGGGTCGAAGAACTGCTCGATGGTGCGGGTCTCGATCAGGCCGTTGGCCTTGAGGGCGAGGTAAATCTCTTGCGCCAGTTCGTGGTTCTCGGGGGCGTCGGTGCTGTGCCAGTTGTCGAAGGCGATGTGGAAGCCGTCGAGGTAGGGCTTGCGGCCGGCGGCGATGTCGGCCACGAACTGCTGCGGTGTTTTGCCGGCCTTCTCGGCGGCGATCATGATGGGGGCGCCGTGGGCGTCGTCGGCGCCGACGAAGTTCACCTCGTGGCCCTGCATGCGCTGGAACCGCACCCAGATGTCGGCCTGGATGTATTCCATGATGTGGCCAATGTGGAAATGGCCGTTGGCGTAGGGCAGGGCGGTGGTGACGAAGAGGCGGCGCTGGCTCATGGCATGTGCTTTCTTGGGCGGAACCCGCAATTTTAGGCGGGCGCAAGACCGCACAGGGTCTGCGTGAATCGCCGGGCCCGGGCAGAGTCGGTAGACTTGGCGCCCGCCCCCTGGCACCCACTACAAGCAAGACAACCCACCTCCCGGAGCCATCCCCCATGCCCGTCGATTCCCAGGCGCTGCTCAACGCGCTGCAAACCGTCCAGGACCCCAACACCGGGCGCGACTTCGTCACCACCAAGGCCCTGAAGAACCTGCAGGTGCAAGACGGCGACGTGTCGTTCGACGTGGAACTGGGCTACCCCGCCAAGAGCCAGTTGCCCGGCCTGCGCAAGGCGCTGATCGCCGCGGCCAAGTCGGTGCCGGGCGTGGAGAACGTGTCGGTCAACCTGAGCACCCGCATCATTGCGCACGCCGTGCAGCGCGGCGTGCAGCTCATGCCCAATGTGAAGAACATCATCGCCGTGGCCTCGGGCAAGGGCGGCGTGGGCAAGAGCACCACCGCCGTCAACCTGGCGCTGGCCCTGGCCGCCGAGGGCGCCAAGGTGGGGGTGCTTGACGCCGACATCTACGGCCCCAGCCAGCCCATGATGCTGGGCATCGAAGGCCGCCCCGAGAGCGCCGACGGCAAGACCATGGAGCCGTTGGAGAACTTCGGCATCCAGGTCATCTCGATCGGTTTCCTGATCGACCGCGACGAGGCCATGATCTGGCGCGGCCCCATGGCCACCCAGGCACTGGAGCAACTGCTGCGCCAGACCAACTGGAAAGACCTCGATTACCTCATCGTGGACATGCCGCCCGGTACCGGCGACATCCAGCTCACCCTGAGCCAGCGCGTGCCGCTCACGGGCGCCGTCATCGTCACCACCCCGCAAGACATCGCCTTGCTGGACGCGCGCAAGGGCATCAAGATGTTCGAGAAGGTGGGCGTGCCCATTCTGGGCATCGTGGAAAACATGGCGGTGCACGTGTGCGAGAAGTGCGGCCACGTGGAGCACATCTTCGGCGCCGACGGCGGCAAGAACATGGCCGCCGAGTACGGCATGGACTACCTGGGCGCGCTGCCGCTGAACATGAGCATTCGCGTGCAGGCCGACAGCGGCCGGCCCACCGTGGTGGCCGACCCCGAGGGCGAGATCGCAGGCCTGTACAAGGGCGTGGCCCGCCAGGTGGCCATCAAGATCGCGGCCAAGGCCAAGGATTTCTCGTCCAAGTTCCCGTCCATCAAGATCTCCAAGGACACCTGAGTCGGGGTATTCCCTGGCTTGGCGGGGCGCACCGCGGGGTCAAGGCCCAGCGGTGCTGCGCCCCGGGGGGTGATGGCGTACAGTCTCGCCCTCGTATGTCCGACACCCATACCCCCACCC
>Ga0255140_1000087_pt1 | contig 42297 bp, 37 predicted proteins | sample Law_Colum_RepC_8_FD_188547 | JGI IMG/M metagenome (GOLD analysis project Ga0255140, IMG submission 188547) | Freshwater microbial communities from St. Lawrence River, New York, United States - Law_Colum_RepC_8d | ecosystem: Environmental > Aquatic > Freshwater > River | place: USA: New York...
GGCAAGGGGTGGTGGGGTGGGGCCAGTGTGCCTGGGCGGCTGACGGGAAAAATCGTCGATTCGGACGAAGCTGGCAATCCCGCGTGAGACACAGAATGGCCGCATCCCAACCCCCATCAAAGTGAGATTTGCCATGTCTGAAGCCTATATCGTCGCCGCCACCCGCACCGCTGGCGGCCGCCGGGGTGGTCGCCTGGCCGGGTGGCACCCGGTGGAGCTGGCCGCGCGCGTGCTCAATGACCTGATCGACCGCACCGGCGCCGACCCGGCCCTGGTGGAAGACGTGTTCATGGGCTGCGTGAGCCAGGTGGGTGAGCAGTCCACCAACGTGGCGCGCAACGCGGTGCTGGCCTCCCGGCTGCCCGAGTCGGTGCCCGGCACCTCGATCGACCGCCAGTGCGGCTCGTCGCAGCAGGCCATTCACTTCGCGGCCCAGGCCGTGATGTCGGGCGCCATGGACGTGGTGATCGCCGCGGGCGTGGAATCGATGACCCGTGTGCCCATGTTCAGCCCCTCGTCGCTGGCGCAGAAGGCCGGCATGGGCTACTACCAGAGCCCCTCGGTGAACCGCCGCTACCACGACGTGGTGTTCAGCCAGTTCATGGGCGCCGAGATGATGGCCAAGAAGTACGGCCTGAGCAAAGACGAGCTGGACCGCTACGCCCTGCTCAGCCACCAGCGCGGCGCCGCCGCCACCCAGGCCGGGCGCTTCAAGGACGAGATCCTGGCCGTGCCGGTGCGCACCGCCGACGGCGAAGAGACCGCCGAGATGCACAGCAGCGACGAAGGCATTCGCTACGACGCCACGCTGGAAGGCATCCAGAGCGTGAAGCTGCTGCAGGAAGGCGGCGTGATCACCGCCGCCAACGCCAGCCAGATCTGCGACGGCGCCACCGGCGTGATGGTGGTGAACGAGCGCGGCCTCAAGGCCCTGGGCGTGAAGCCGCTGGCGCGCATCCACCACATGACCATGATCGGCCACGACCCGGTCATCATGCTGGAGGCCCCCATCCCCGCCACCGAGCGCGCCCTGCAAAAGGCTGGCCTGAAGATCAGCGATATCGATCTTTACGAGGTGAACGAGGCCTTCGCCTCGGTGCCGCTGGCCTGGGTGAAGCACCTGGGCGCCGACCCCGAGCGCCTGAACGTGAATGGCGGCGCCATCGCCCTGGGCCACCCCCTGGGTGCCTCGGGCACCAAGCTCATGACCACCCTGGTGCACGCGCTGCAGCAGCGCGGTGGCCGCTATGGCCTGCAGACCATGTGCGAAGGCGGCGGCATGGCCAACGTGACCATCGTCGAGCGCCTCTGATCGTCCCCACGGCTCACGGTCGCGCCGCAAGCGACCGCCTCCCCGAGGGCGCGCCTGCTGGCGCCCCGGGGCCTGTTGACCCACCACACAAGAGACCGTCATGACCCAGACCAAGACGGACCACGGAGACAACACCCTGCTGCGCATTGAAGGCGTGACGGTGCGCTTTGGCGGCATCGTGGCGCTGGACGGCGTGAGCTTCGAGGTGCGCCGCGGCGAGATTTGTGCCCTCATCGGCCCCAACGGTGCCGGCAAGAGCACGCTGTTCAACTGCCTCTCGCGCCTGTACGAGTGCAACAGCGGGCGCATTGCCTTCGATGGCCTGCCCCTGTCCACCATGCCGCGCCACCGCATGGCCGGCATCGGCATTGGCCGCACCTTCCAGAACCTGGCGCTGTTTCGCACCATGACCGTTCGCGAGAACGTGCTGGTGGGCTGCCACAGCCAGCACCACGCCGGCTTTCTGCGCAACGCGTTTCGCCTGCCGGGCGTGGCCCGCATCGAGGCGCAGGCCCAGGCCCGCGCCGATGAGCTGCTTGACTTCATCGGCCTGCGCACCGAGGCCGACCGCGTGGTGGGCGACCTGCCTTTCGGCACCCAGAAGCGGGTGGAACTCGCCCGCGCGCTGGCCGCCAGCCCCAAGCTGCTGCTGCTGGACGAGCCGGCCTGCGGCCTCAACCACGAAGAGCTGCACGGCCTGGGCGAGCTGATTCGCGACATTCGCGACCGCCTGAAGGTGACGGTGCTGCTGGTGGAACACCACATGGGCCTGGTGATGGGCATTTCCGACCGGGTGGTGGCGCTGAACTTTGGCAAAAAGATCGCCGAGGGCACGCCCGCCGAGGTGCGCGCCCACCCCGAGGTGATTCGCGCCTACCTGGGCGAAGCAGAAGAGGAGGCCGCATGACTGCGCTGCTGCAAGTGCGCGGGCTGCACGCCCGCTATGGCAACACCCGGGTGTTGCACGGCATTGACCTGGACGTGGCCGAGGGCCGCGTCACCGCGCTGCTGGGCGCCAACGGCGCGGGCAAGACCACCACGCTGCGTGCGCTGTGCCAGTTCATGGCGCAGACCAGCGGCAGCATCCAGCTCGCCGGGCAAGAGCTGGTGGGCCGCTCCACCGAGCAGATCGCCCGCCTGGGCGTGGGCCACGTGCCCGACGGGCGCGGCACCTTCATGGGCCTGAGCACCGAAGAAAACCTGCGCCTGGGCGCCTACTCGCGCGGCAGCCGCGAGGGCATGGCGCAAGACATGGAGCGCATCTACGGCTACTTCCCCCGCCTGCGCGAGCGCGCCAGCCAGCAGGCCGGCACCTTGTCGGGTGGCGAGCAGCAGATGCTGGCCATCGGCCGCGCCCTCATGGGCCGCCCGCGCCTGCTGCTGCTGGACGAGCCTTCGTTCGGCCTGGCCCCGCTGGTGGTGAAAGACATTTTTTCCATCATGCGGCGCATCAACCAGGAAGAGAAAGTCTCCATCCTGCTGGTGGAGCAAAACGCCCGCCTGGCCCTGGAGCTGGCCGACACCGCCTACCTGCTGGAGACCGGGCGGGTGGTGCTGAGCGGCCCGTCGGACGACATGAAACGCAACGACGCGGTGCGTCGCGCCTACCTCGGCGAATGAGGCACTGGAGCGCCAACGCATGAACGAATTTCTGCACCAACTGCTCGCCGGTCTGGCCACCGGCGGCATCTACGCCAGCGTGGCACTGGCCCTGGTGATGATTTACCAGGCCACCCACCACATCAACTTCGCGCAAGGCGAGATGGCCATGTTCTCCACCTTCATCGCGTGGATGTTCATCCAGGCGGGCTTGCCCTACTGGTTGGCCTTCGCGGCCACGGTGGTGGTGTCTTTCGTGCTGGCCGCGGGCATTGAGTTCGTGGTGATCCGGCCCATGCACCGCGCGCCCGAGCTGTCGGTGGTGGTGGTGTTCATCGGCCTGCTGGTGATCTTCCACAGCCTGGCCGGCTGGATCTTCGGCTACACCATCAAGCCCTTCCCCAGCCCCTTCCCGGCGGACGCCTGGTTCGCCTCGCCGCTGATGTCGGCGCACGAGGTGGGCGCCATCGTGGTGGCCCTGCTGATGGTGGCCATGCTGTTTGCCTTCTTCCGCTTCACGCCGCTGGGCCTGGCCATGCGGGCCGCCGCGCAGAACCCGGCGTCGTCGCGCCTGGTGGGCATTCGCGTGGGCCGCATGCTCATGCTGGGCTGGGGCCTGGCCGGGGCCATCGGCGCGGTGGCCGGCATGATGGTCGCGCCCGTGGTCTTTCTGGACCCGCACATGATGACCGGCGTGCTGCTCTACGCCTTTGCCGGCGCGCTGATCGGTGGCATCGACAACCCGGTGGGCGCGGTGCTGGGCGGCTTCCTGGTGGGCGTGCTGGAAAACCTCATGGGCACCTACGTGGTGGGCACCGAGCTGAAGCTCTCGGTGGCCCTGGCCCTCATCGTCGGCGTGCTCATCGTCAAGCCCTCGGGGCTGCTGGGCAAGAAGATCGTCACGCGAGTCTGAAGCAATGAACACCACCACTTCCTCTCTGCCCATGGGCGCGCCAGCGCCCGCCGTCTCTGCCCGCCGCGCCATGCGCTGGCCCTGGGTGCTGCTGGCGATTGCGCTGGCCTGTGGCCTGCTGTTCGTGCTCAAGGGCTACCAGCTCTTTCAGGCCACCATGGTGCTGGCCTACGCCATTGCCTTGCTGGGCCTGAACATGCTCACCGGCTACAACGGCCAGATCTCGCTGGGCCACGGCGCCTTCTTCGCGCTGGGGGCGTATGCCGCCGGCATCCTGATGGAGCACGCCGGCGCGCCCTACTGGGCCACCGTGCCCGCCGCCGCCGTGGTGTGCTTGGCCGTGGGCTACCTGTTCGGCCGCCCGGCCTTGAAGCTGGAGGGCCTGTACCTGGCGCTGGCCACCTTCGCCCTGGGCGTGGCCATGCCGCAGTTGCTCAAGTACAAGCACCTGGAGGCCTGGACCGGCGGCGTGCAAGGCATCGTGCTCATCAAGCCCGACGCGCCCTTTGGCCTGCCGCTCACGCAAGACCAGTGGCTGTATGTGTTTGCCCTTGGCGTGACGGTGGTGATGTTCCTCATCGCCCACAACCTGCTCAGCAGCGGCACCGGCCGCGCGATGCGCGCCATTCGCGACCACGCCATGGCCGCCGAGGCCATGGGCGTGGACAACCGGCACTACAAGTCCATGACCTTCGGCGTGTCGGCCGCCTTCACCGGCGTGGGCGGGGCGCTCTCGGCCATCGCGGTGCAGTTCGTCTCGCCCGATTCGTTCACGCTGTTCCTGTCCATCTCGCTGCTGGTGGGCATCGTGGTGGGCGGCGTGGGCACGCTGTGGGGCGCGTTCTTCGGCGCCATCTTCATCATGTTCGTGCCCAACCTGGCCGAGCAGGTTTCCAAGGCGGCGCCCTGGGCGGTTTATGGTGTGGTGCTCATCGCCATCATGTTCGCCATGCCCGGCGGCGTGATGGGCCTGCTCAACAAACTGCGCGCCCGCGCCTGAGGCCTGCCATGTCCGACAACCCAGACCTGCTGCTGCAAGAGCGCCACGGCGACGTGGCCGTGCTCAAGCTCAACATCCCCCAGCGCCTGAACCCGCTGGCCATGCCCCTGCAAGTGCGGCTGCGCGCCGCGCTGGCCGCGCTCGCGGCCGACCGCAGCGTGCGCGCCCTGGTCATCACCGGCGAGGGCAAGGCCTTCTGCGTGGGGGCTGACCTGTCCAGCATGCAGCCCGCCAGCGGCCAGAGCCTGGGCGAGCAGACCGCGCAGGCCATGGAGGCTTTGTCGAACCGGCTCATTCAAGACATTCGCGAGCTGCCCTTCCCGGTGGTGAGCGCCGTCAACGGCCCCTGTGCCGGCGCTGGCGTGGGCCTGGCCCTGGCGGCCGACGTGGTGGTGGCCGCCCGCTCGGCCTACTTCTATCTGCCCTTCATGCCGCGCCTGGGCATCGTGCCCGACCTGGGCACCACCTGGTTTCTGGAGCGCTTCGTGGGCCGCGCCCGCGCCGTGGGCCTGAGCCTGCTGGGCGATCGCCTCTCGGCCGAGCAGGCCCAGCAATGGGGCCTGATCTGGGGCGCGGTGGACGACGCCCACCTCGCCACCGAGGCCCTGGCCCTGGCCCAGCGCCTGGCCCGCCTGCCAGCCCACGCCGCGCAAGAGATTCGCGCCGTGTACGAGAACGCCGGCCAGGCCAGCCTGGTGGACCAGATGCGCCTGGAGGCCGAGCGCCAGCGCCAACTCATCGACCGCCCCACCTTTGCCGAGGGCGTGCAGGCCTTCCTGGGCAAACGCGAGCCGGTGTTTCCGCCGCGTTGAGGGCTTTGGGGCGTTCAAGACAAAGGGCCTTCGCGGGCCCTTTGTGTTTTGGGGTCGGCCAAGCCCTTCAATTCACCGCCCGCGCCCGGCCTTTCCAGAAGGTTTCGCGCAGTTGGTACTTGAGCATCTTGCCGGCCGGTGAAAGCGGGATCTCGGGGCGGAACTCCACGCTGCGCGGGCATTTGTAGCCGGCGATTTCGCGCTTGCAGTGGGCAATCAGTTCCTCGGCCGTGAGCGCCTGGCCGGCGCGCAGCACCACCACGGCGTGCACGCGCTCGCCCCACTTCTCGTCGGGCACGCCGATCACGGCGCACATTGACACCTGCGGCAGCTGGGTGATCGCGTTTTCCACCTCGGCCGAGTACACGTTTTCGCCGCCGGTGACGATCATGTCCTTGAGGCGGTCGACCACGTACACAAAGCCTTGTTCGTCCATGTAGCCGCCGTCGCCGGTGTGCATCCAGCTGTCGCGCAGCACCTCGGCGGTCTGCTCGGGCTTGTTCCAGTAGCCGGCCATCACCATGGGGCCGCGCGCGGCGATCTCGCCCACGGTGCCGGTGGGCACGGGGCGGCCGTGTTTGTCGACGATGCGCACCTCGGCAATGGGCACCGGGCGCCCGGCGGAGCGGCGCAGGTGGGGCGGGGCCTCGGCGGTGTGGCACGAGGCGGGCAGGGCGGTGATGACGGGGGAGAGTTCCGTCATGCCGTAGACCTGGCAGAAGCGCACGCCGGGCAGGGCCTTGAGGGCTTGCAGCAGCAGGGCGTCATCAATGGGGGCGGCGCCGTAGAGGATGGTGTGCAGGCTGCTGGTGTCGAACTCGGCGAAGCGCGGGTGTTCGATCACGCGCTTGAGCATGGTGGGCACCAGAAAGGTTTCGGTGGCGCGCTCTTGCTGCACGGCCTGCAGAAAGGCCACCTCGTCAAACGTGGCCATGAGCACCTGCGGGCACAGGCGCAGCATGAGCTGCAGGGTCAGGCCCGCGCCGCCCACGTGGAACATGGGCGCGGTGTTGATGCCCACCGCGTCGTTGGCGCGTTCGGTGGCGGCCACGGTGGAGAGCTGGCTGATGTAGAGGTTGGCGTGGGTGAGCATCACGCCCTTGGGGCGGCCGGTGGTGCCGCCGGTGTACATCACGGCGGCCAGGTCGTCGCCGCTGCGCCGGGCATCTGGCACGGGCTGGGCGCGGGCCATCAGCGCTTCAAGGTCGGCCACGCCGTCGGGCGCGCTGCCGTTGCCGAAGAACAGGCGCAGGCGCAGCGACTTCGAGAGGCCCGGCAGGCCGGCGGCCACGGCGCTGAAGTGCTCGTCAAAGAGCAGCACCTGGGTGTCGCTGTCGTCCAGTGAATAGGCCACTTCCTTGTCGCTCCAGCGGATGTTCACCGGGTTCACCACGGCGCCGGCCCACCAGGTGGCGTAGAGGTATTCCACGTAGCGGTCGGAGTTCAGGCCCATCATGGCCACGCGGTCGCCGGGGCGCACGCCCTGGGCCTGCAGCACGGCGGCCAGGCGGGCCACGCGGTCAACGAAGGTGGCGAAATCGCGGCGGCGCTCGCCGCAGATGAGGACGGTGGCCTGGGGCTTTTCCTGCAGGCCTTTGTGCAGGGGCTGGGTGAGTTGCATCGGGGTGGTCCTGGAAGGGCGGGCGGCCCTCCCGCGGGCCGCGCCAGGGCACTGTGGTGCATGGCGATGGTGCGCGCATCGTCTGAACCGACGACCTGAGTCGCTGGGCGATTTGACAGCTTGCGCAATTTCGTCAGTTCCGACGATGCCGACATCCGCCCCGATTTCTACGATGCCCATCCATGGACTGGTGCCGCGTGGACTGGTCCGTGACGGTGCCCGACCCCCAAACCACAAGCAGGAGACAAGACCATGTCCAAACCCGTTGACGCCGGCCTGCGCCGGACCCTGAAGATCGGCGCCGGCCTGGCGCTGGCCAGCGCCTTCCCCCTGGTGCGCGCGCAGAAGAAGTACGACACCGGTGCCACCGACACCGAGATCAAGCTGGGCAACCTGTCGCCGTACTCGGGCCCGGCCTCGGCCTATGGCACCTGCGGCAAGTCGATGGCGGCCTACTTCAGCCAGCTCAACGCCGCCGGTGGCGTGAACGGCCGCAAGATCAACTTCCTCACGCTGGACGACGCGTACAACCCGGCCAAGTCGGTGGAGCAGACGCGCAAGCTGGTGGAGCAAGACGAGGTGCTGCTGATGTTCGCGGCCCTGGGCACCTCGCACAACATGGCGGTGCAGCGCTACCTGAACGCCAAGAAGATTCCGCAGCTCTTCGTGAACACCGGCGCCACCCGCTTTGGCGACCCGAAGGCCAACCCCTGGACCATGGGCTGGCAGCCCACCTACCAGGCCGAGGGTCGCATGTACGCCAAGCACATTCTGCAGACCAAGCCCAACGCCAAGATCGGCGTGCTGATGCAGAACGACGACTTCGGCAAGGACTACATGAAGGGCCTGGTGGACGGCCTGGGCGACAAGGCCAAGACGCACATCGTGCAGCACCTCACCTACGAGGTGACCGACCCCACCATCGACAGCCAGTTGGTCACGCTCAAGAGCGCGGGTTGCGACGTGTTCGTGAGCATCACCACGCCCAAGTTCGCGGCCCAGGCCATCCGCAAGGCGGCCGAGCTGGGCTGGAAGCCCGAGCACTACCTGGTGAGCGTGTCGCAGTCGATGACCTCGGTGCTCAAGCCCGCGGGTTTCGAGAACGCGGTGGGCGTGATCTCCTCCACCTACCTGCTCACCCCGTCCGACCCGGCCGCTGCCGGCAACAAAGACGTGGCCGCGTACCTCGCCGCCATGAAGCAATACCACCCCAGCGGCGACCCGGACGATTCGCTCAACGCCATCGGCTACTCGGTGGCCGCCACCATGGCGCAGGTGCTGCGCCAGTGCGGCGACAACCTGACCCGCGAGAACGTGATGAAGCAGGCCGCCAGCCTGAACTTCGTGCCGCCCATGCTGTACCCCGGCATCGAGGTGAAGACGTCGGCCGACGACTTCTTCCCCATCGAGAAAAAGATCCTGCAGCGCTTCAACGGCAAGGCCTATGAAGCCATGGGCCAGGTGATGGCCGCTTGATCGGCGGCTGACCGCGCCCCCCAATCGGAGAACGCCCTTATGCATGGATTGATGCAAGACCGCCCGCTGCTGATCTCGTCGCTCATCGAGCACGCGGCGCGCTTTCACCCCGACACCGAAATCGTGTCGCGCCTGCCCGAAGGGCCGATGCACCGAACCACCTGGGCCGGCGTGGCCAGGCGCTCGCGCCAGGTGGCCAACGCCCTGGCCAAGCTGGGCATTCAGCCCGGCGAGCGCGTGGGCACGCTGGCCTGGAACTCGTACCGCCACCTGGCGCTGTACTTCGGCGTCTCGGGCACCGGCGCGGTGCTGCACACGGTGAACCCGCGCCTGTTCCCCGAGCAGATTGACTACATCGTCAACCATGCCGAAGACCAGGTGCTGTTCTTTGACATCACCTTCGCCCCGCTGGTGGAAAAGCTCGCGCCCGCGCTCAAGACGGTCAAGGCCTTCATCGCCATGACCGACCGCGAGCACATGCCCGCCATCCAGGTGCCCAACCTGCTGTGCTTCGACGAGCTGATGGACCAGCAGAGCGACCAGTACACCTGGCCTGAGTTCGACGAGAAAAACGCCTCGTCGCTCTGCTACACCTCGGGCACCACCGGCAACCCCAAGGGCGTGCTGTACTCGCACCGCTCCACCATGCTGCACACGCTCATGGAGCTGGCGCCCGACACCTTTGGCATCGCCTCGACCGAGACGCTGATGCTCATCGTGCCCATGTTCCACGCCAACGCCTGGGGCGCGCCCTACGCCGCGGCCATGGTGGGCGCGCGCCTGGTGCTGCCCGGCCCGCACCTGGACGGCCAGAGCGTCTACCAGCTGATGCGCGACGAGCGCGTGACCTTCTCGCAAGGCGTGCCCACGGTCTGGATGATGCTGTTCCAGTACCTTGACCAAAACCCGCAGCTAGACCCCAAGGGCCTGGGCGTGAAGCGCATCGGCATTGGTGGCGCGGCGGTGTCGCGCGCCGTGCTGGAACGTTTCGAGAAGCAGTTCGGCGCCGAGGTGGTGCAGGGCTGGGGCATGACGGAAACCAGCCCCATCGGCGTCATCAGCAAGCTGCTGCCCAAGCACGCCGGCATGCCCGAGGAAGAGCTGGTCAAGGTCAAGCTCAAGCAAGGCCGTGGCGTGTGGGGCGTGGACCTGAAGATCGTGGACGCCGACGGCAAGGCACTGCCCTGGGACGGCGTGGCCTATGGCCACCTGCACGTGCGCGGCCCCTGGATCGCCAGCGGCTACTTCCGTGGTGAGGGCGGCGAGGTGCTCGACGCCGAGGGCTACTTCCCCACCGGCGACGTGGCCACCATCGACCCCGACGGCTTCCTGCAACTGGTGGACCGCGCCAAGGACGTGATCAAGTCCGGCGGCGAATGGATCTCGTCCATCGACGTGGAAAACGCCGCCATGTCGCACCCCGGCGTGGCCGAGGCCGCAGTGATCGGCGTGTCGCACCCCAAGTGGCAAGAGCGCCCGCTGCTGCTGGTGGTGCCGCGCGCCGGCGCCGAGGTGAGCAAGCAGTCCATGCTCGACCACCTGAGCAGCCGCATCGCCAAGTGGTGGCTGCCCGACGATGTGCTGCTGGTGGACAGCCTGCCGCACACCGCCACCGGCAAGCTGCTCAAGACCAAGCTGCGCGAGCAATACCGCGACCACCAGTTGCCCGGCGCCTGAGGCCGCCAAGCGCACCAAACAAAACAGGCCCCAGCGGGGCCTGTTTTGTTTTGCTTTACCAGCCTGGGCGAAGAGGGCAGGGGATTTAGTCCCCCACCACCGCGCTGGCGCCGCCGTCCACCGGCAGCAGCGCGCCGGTGATGTGCTTGCCCGCGTCGCTGGCCAGCAGCAGCACCGCGCCCTTGAGCGCCTCGTCATCGCCCACGCGGCGCAGCGGCAGGCGCGCCACCAGCGGCTCAATCGTGCCGGGCTGCAACAGGTGCTGCGCCATCTTGCTGGGGAACACACCGGGCAGGATGGCGTTCACGTTGATGCCGTGCGGCCCCCACTCGCAGGCCAGCGCGCGCGTGAGGCTGGCCACCGCGCCCTTGCTGGCGTGGTAAGCCGCCGCGCGCATGCTGCCCACCGTGCCGCCCAGGGCCGCGATGGACGAGACGTTCACCACTCGCCCGCCACCGCGCGGCAGCATGCTGCGCCGCGCCACCTCGCGCGTGAGCAGGAACACGCCCCGGGCGTTCAGGTCCATCACCTTGTCCCAGGCGTCCATGGGGTGGTCTTCGGCTGGGGCGCCCCAGGTGGCGCCCGCGTTGTTCACCAAGATGTCGATGCCGCCCAGCGTGGCCAGGGCATGCTCCACCAGGGCCATCACCTGCGCGTCGTCGCGGCCATCGGCGGCGAAGGTGTCCACCGTGTGGCCGGCGGCGCGCAGTTCGGCGGCGGCGGCGTCCAGCTCGGCTGCCTTGCGCGAGCTGATCAACAGCCGCGCCCCGGCCTCGCCCAGCGCGTGCGCAATCTGCAGGCCCAGCCCGCGCGAGCCGCCCGTGACCAGGGCGGTGCGACCGCGCAGGTCGTGCAATTGGTGAATGGTTCGGGCGGGGGCCATGGGCAGTCTCCTGTGGTGTGTCTGGGGTTGAACAACACCACAGGCTATGCGCCCCGCCCCAGTCGGGCATCGTCGGATCGGACGAATGGGGGGCGGGTAGCCCCGCCATCGTCAATTCAGATGCTTGTGCCTGCGTTTATTGGAGATTCGGCGCGGGCGCTGTGGGCTCTCGATTTCCAGGGAAGGTCTTTTGGCCTTGTACTTATGTCATCCACTGGGCGGCCGTGGCGAGCCAATCCTTCAAGTCCTCGGGGCCGGAGTCGGTGTCCGGTTCGGCGGCCCCTTTACTGGCAGGCTCAGGAACATGGCGCCGCTCAATGGAATGCAGGCGCCATAAAAGCGCTGATCGAAACAGACGGGACGGTCTGGTGTTGGCTGGCGCCTTCGCCATGCGCGCTGGTCAGCGGCTCAAAGCCTTGTGGCTGCTCTCCGTCGGTTCCGGGCTTGAAGGCCATCACGGTCAAGGTCTGCTTGGTGTCGTCCAGGCGAATGCCGATGCGATAGCCCAGCTTCGCTGGGGTAGAGCCAAGCCTCGGTAGGCTCGGGGCAATCGGTGTCGCTGGCGCAGGGCAGCATCGACTGGATCCAGTCGATGCAACGTAGAAGCTGGGGTGCGTACTCCTGGTGCTGCGGTGGAAGCGCAAGAACATCCTTGCCCCGGCTGAGTGCCGATTGGCTTGTGGTGGCGACGTCTGATCAGCGGCTTCGCTCAGGCAGACTGGGCCTGGCGCGGTAGGCCGCCTGTGTGGGTCATCCGCCGCCACGCGCGTGCTCAACTAATCCAGAGGCCCTCGGCTTCCTGCTCTTGTGTGCTGACCTGGATCTGATCCAGGACAGCTCGCGGACATTGGGTCAAGTGCCGATGAGCGATGCGTTTGAGGACAGGCAATAGCTCATCGGCGACCGGCTCCCATTGATGCTCGCGCCAGTAGGCTTTCATCGTCGTCCAGGTATCTTTCCAGTCGGCGGAATACACAGATTCCGTGCAGTCCGTTGCATTGAGAAAAGCGCGGGGCGGGGTGCGCTCGCCTTTGCACACCAGATCCACGATGGTGTTGATCTTGCGGTGAATCCACAGTCCCTTGGGCAGTTCGATGGGCCGTCGTCTGGTGGCTATCAGGTGTTGGTTCATGATCAACACCAGCAAAATGAAGCGCGTCTGCTGAGGGCGCAGCTTCACATCCTTGGGCGTGATCACGGCATCGCTGGACAGGGGCACGGGCGGGGCACTTGCCTGGCAGGCAACTTCAAGCATCTCCTGCAACATGGCCTCCACCGCTTTGCAGAAGTGGTCCAGGTTGGGGATGAACTCGATGAGCTGGGGCCACAGTCGCTGGGCATCGACCAACGTCAGTTTGTAGGGTGTCTTGTGGCTTGCGCTCGCATCGATCGGGAGCAGCAGCACGTCATGGATCAACAGCTGGGCCAGCTCTCGAGGGCGCAACGGGGCCAGGTGCTGCCGCATGGCGCCAAGCGCCAATGGCGCGAGGTGGTATTTCACGGCCAGGTACACCTCTTCGAAGATGGTTCCCCGCGCCGAGATGATGGGCGCTGTGTGCTCGTCCAGCCCATTATCTGTTTCTCGTTTGAGGTAGTCATCGATGATGGATTCGAATTGCTCGGCATCCGACTTGTTGAGCTTTTGCAGGAAGTCGTAATCGTCTTCGTTGGGCGTCGATCGTAGGTATCGAACCAGTTCGGCGAAGGAGCCAAGGGCGCTGGCGAAACCAGCCAGCGGCGAGGGTTCCCCGTTGTTATTGGAGGCATCAGGGGCGTGATCGAACAGCTTGGCGCCGTAGCCCAGATCGTTGAGTACCTTCTGGATATCTTGCTCTTTCGCCACGTGCAACGCCTTCAAGTCGGCCTTGGTTTTCTTGGTGTTGTGCAGGTCGCGTATCAGGTATGACAAGAGGTCGATCAGCGTGGCCATTTCGCTTTCGCGGTAGAGCATGGGGGCGTCCGACAGCAGCTGGGCGACCTTTTTCGTGGTCTGCGAGGTGATCTCTTCTGGTGGTAGTTTCCCCGAGGGCGTGTCCACAGGGCCAGGCAAACGAGATGACCAGCGAACCCGCTGGGCCAGGTACTGCAGTCGCAGATCGAACAGCAATTGGCTCTTGCCCATGCATTCGATACCGCCCTGTTTATCGATGGGGGCAATCACGGTGTGCCACACGTCTTCTCCTGCGGGCTCGTCGCCAAGGTGCTTCAAGCCGAACAGAATCTGCCCCATCGTCTGCGCTGAAGGCGGCAGCTCCTGCATCTTTCCGAATTCTTTGGGCTCGCTTTCGACCTGTCGGCACCACTGCTCCACCAGGTCGCCCAGCAGGTTGATGTTCTGGGTAATGCTGGTCTGCACCAGGATGCTGGGTGCCTCGTCCCACAGCTTCTGTGGGCTGCCTGGGTTGCAGACATCCAGCACGGCCTGGCGAAAGTCCAGATAGCGTTTGATCACATCGCCGGGAAGGCTTTGGGCAAAGGCCAGTCTGGCGACGTAGTTCTCGAAATGCCAGATGAACTCCATGACCGTGTCGCGATCGTTCTCGTGGCACATGGTGGCGGCGGCATCGCGGCTCCTCTCCTTGTCGGCCTGCGGGTTCGGGGCCTGAGAGGCGGTCAGGGGTTTGCCGGTGAAATACCGGCCCAGAAACTCCGCCACCTCCAACTCAACGGGCTGGTCTGGTGGCGGTGCCGCCTTCTGGCGCGGCGCATGGATCTTGTCGTTGATCTTCTCCAGTGAATCGAGAAACGCGGTGAGGGTGGCGTTTTCCGCGTCGAGGGCTTCCAGCTGCTGCCGTTTTTCATTCGCCTTGGCAGCGAGTTTGCGCAGGAGGCTGGCCTCGGTCAGCGTCAGGCGGGAGTCGTTCCGATTGAGCCACTCGCCAACGGTGGTCTCGGTTTGCCGCAGCAGCTGGAGAGCCACGTCGAGGTTCTTGGTGCTCAGAGCGCCTTTGAGCATGGGCAGCAGGAAAACGATGGCCTGGGCCGGATCGACGGCGCCAATGGCCTGGGCCAGCGCCAGCAGATGGTGCGGAATGACCAGGCAAGCCGGCAGGTCGAGCGAGTAGCGCAGGCGCTGGTCTGGCTGGCTGTTGTTCTGCGGCCTGCGCGACGCCTGGATCACCGCATCCAGAGGCCCTTGTAGCTCGGGTTGCTCCAGAAGGCTCGCCTGCACCTTGGGCGACAGCAACCAATCCTGCAGGCAATCCGATCGCTCTTGCGGGGTGACCGCGGCAGGGGACTGGCGATCGAGTGTTTGCGCCGTGGCGCTCAGCAGCCGGCGCTCCACGCTGCGCAAGCCCTCGGTGTCGCCGTCGTCATCGCGCTTTCGCTTGCGCATGGCGCCGGGCTCGTCTGCGGGGTTGGCCTCGGAGTCGTCGCAACTGGGGGAGGGGCAGTCGTCATACTCAACGCCGACGAAGTCGTAGAGGTCGAGATCGTCGTTCGACGGGGAGAAGGCGTACTGCTGGTCCCCGGGGTAGAAGGGGTGATCGTCCTTATCGTTGTATTCCATGGTGACTCCTGGGGGTTACTTCAACAGGCGCACAGCGGCGTCGAACCATTCGCGAAGCGCGGTCGGGCACTCGCTGGCCTTCAGGTCTTCGTCGCGGAGTTGGACGCCCAGCAAGGCGGTGCCATTGATCGGCATCCAGGCGCCATACAACTGGCCATCGAAATACAGAGGTTCGAGCAGGTGCTGGTGACGATGGCCACCGGGCATCACGTCCAGGTGGGCGTTGCCGGGCTCGGGCGGTGCCAGGGCCAGGCCGCACGCCATGACCGTGAGCGACTGCGCCTCAGGCGCGAGCCGCATGCCAATGCGGTGAGGCGCAAAGGGCACGCGAATCCAGGCCTCATCGGGTGAGGTGAGTTCGGCGGGGTAGTCGTCGGGGGTGTTGGTGTGCTGGCGCAGCAGTTCAGCGATCCAGTGGATGCACTGCGTCAGTTCTTGGTGAGAGCTCATTTTGCATTGGCATAGGCGCAAGAAAATCCTCGCCCCCCTTGGTTGCCCAGAGGCTCTTGGTGACGCACCTGCGCAGCGCCCTAGGCGTCTTGTTTGATGGGGCCGCAGCCCTTAGGGGGAGCGCCCGCGGCCAATGCAGGCCGCGCGGCACGGGCCAGCGTCAGCCGGCCAGCAGGCGTTCGCGCAGTGCCTGCAACTCGGTGGCGCTCAGGCCAGCCGGGCCCAGCAGGTAGCGCTGCACGCCGCCGTGGCGCTGGTCGATCTCGTCGAAGGCCGCGTGCAAAAACGCCGGCTGCACCTGCCACAGCACGTTCATCACGTGCGCCGGCCCATGGCCCTCGGCGCCGGGGTCGCGACGGTAGAGGCGGTTGGTGAGCAGGTAGTCGTCCAGGATGGTGTCGCGCTCCACCCCCAGCACGCTCAGCAGCAGGGCGGCGGCGTAGCCCGTGCGGTCTTTGCCGGCGGTGCAGTGAAAGACCAGCGGGTCGTCGTGGGAGGCCAGGTGGCGCAGCAGGCGCCCGAATGTGGCGGCGTGTTCGGTGACGAAGTCGCGGTAGGTCTCGCACATCATGCCCACCGTCTGTTCGGTGCTGGGCACCGCACCGTTTTGCATGAAGGCATTGAGCCGGCGGAACACCGAGGGCTCCACGCTCAGGGGCAGCACCCGCACGCCTTCGATGGCGTAGGGCGTGGCCGCGCGTTCCTGCACGCCACGAAAGTCGGCGCTGACGCGCACGGGCAGGGCGGGCAGGGCGCGCGCGCCCTCGGCCGTGAGGCGGGCCAGGTGGTCAGAGCGGTACACCGCGCCAGCGCGCACCCGGCGCCCGTCGCGCGCCTTCAGGCCGCCCAGGTCGCGAAAGTTGGACGCGCCTTCGGTGATGGTGCGCAGCAGGTCGGGGGAGGGGGTGTGGTCGGCCATGGCGCGATTGTGGCCATGCCTTGGCGACAGCACGGTCACCAAGGCAACCCGTTCCCTGGCAGCGCACGTGCCGGCATGGTCACCCACTGGCTTGGGTTGGCCGGGGCGATGGGCGCACGGCCCTGTCTCATCTCAAGCTGAAAGGATTCACCCGATGCACCCAGACCCCGCGTGGCCGCCGTTTCCCCTCCTGGGGCTGCCGCCAGACACCCCGCAGACCCTGGCCGATGCGCTGGCGCTGTGGGCAAACGACACCTTGGCCCATCAAGCCGCCTGTCTGGCCCTGGCAGGCAATGGTGGTCTCCACCTGACGCCGCTGCCCGCTTGCCACGCGTGGGTGGAACGCATTTGCAAGGCCCTGGTGGCCGGTGCGCGCGATCCGCTGCCGGGCGGTGGTCGGCCCATCCTGCTTCTGGGGGTGCCAGACTTGGAGGATTGCCCGGACGATCTGCTGCCCAGCCTGGCAAGGCTGCAGGAGATGGACACGCTTGACCGGTTGGGTGGCGTCCGCCTGGCCCTGCCCGGCATGGTGGCCACCCGCCTCGCCATGTGCCGTGGCAGGGGTGGCTTGGCGGTTTCTCAAGATCAGCCGGCCCAGTCCGCCAACGCCTTCTCGGGCGAGCACACCCTGGGCGAAGAGACCCCGTTGTTGCCCAAGGCGCGTGGCACTGGCGGCACGGACCGCTGCGTGGTGTCTTGAGCAGCGGCGCGGGTGGGCGTTGGCCGCCTCGCCACCGGGCGGCCGACTGGGGATCAACGGCGCTGCCTGTGGTCGATTAATTGCACTCGATAGAATGGCGCACGAGCACTCGCACCACCCCATCCCTGGCTGGACTGCGAGTGCTTTGTCTTTTGAGCCGTTCTTAAGAGGTACTCATGTCGCTGCTTCCCCGTCTGTCTGCTGTTGCCCTGGCCATGGGCCTGGCCGCTTCTTCTGTTTGGGCCGACACCAAGTCGGTTGCCGTCACCGCCATCGTTGAGCACCCTGCGCTGGACGCCGTGCGCGACGGCGTGCAGGCCGCGCTGAAAGACGCCGGCTACGTGGCTGGCCAGAACCTGAAGTGGCAGTACCAGAGCGCGCAAGGCAACACCGGCACGGCCGCGCAGATTGCCCGCAAGTTCGTGGGCGACCAGCCCGACGCCATCGTGGCCATCGCCACCCCCTCGGCCCAGGCCGTGGTGGCCGCCACCAAGAGCGTGCCCGTGGTGTTCTCGGCCATCACCGACCCGGTGGCCGCCAAGCTGGTGAAGAACTGGGAACCCTCCAAGACCAACGTGACCGGCGTGTCCGACATGCTGGCGCTGGACAAGCAGATGGACCTGGTGCGCCAGGTGGTGCCCAACGCCAAGCGCGTGGGCATGGTCTACAACCCCGGTGAGGCCAACTCGGTGGTGGTGCTCAAGCAGCTCAAGGAACTGCTGCCGAAGATGGGCATGACCGTGGTGGAAGCCGCCGCGCCCCGCTCGGTGGACGTGGGCAGCGCCGCGCGCAGCCTGGTGGGCAAGGTCGATGTGATCTACACCAGCACCGACAACAACGTGGTCTCGGCCTACGAGGCGCTGGTGAAGGTGGGCCAGGAAGCCAAGATTCCGCTGGTGGCTTCTGACACCGACAGCGTCAAGCGTGGCGCCGTGGCCGCCTATGGCATCAACTACCGCGACCTGGGCGAGCAGACTGGCCGCATCGTGGTGCGCATCCTAAAGGGTGAGAAGGCCGGCGACATCAAGCCCGAGCTGTCCACCAAGATGGAACTGTTCGTGAACCCGGGCGCCGCCGAGAAGCAGGGCATCAAGCTGTCCGACGCCCTGGTGAAGTCGGCCGCGCAAGTCGTTCGCTGATCCACCGCCCGGGGCATGCCCCGGGCCTTGCCCACTGTCTCTGACAGGTTCTTGCCGCCCGGCTCGGCCGGGCCAGCCTATCGCGGGCCGCCTCGCGCGGCTCCCTTATCGGTATGTCGCTCTTTTCCGTCCTCGGTGCATTTGAGATCGGTCTCGTCTTCAGCCTGGTGGCGCTGGGCGTGTTCATTTCATTCCGGCTGCTGCGTTTCCCTGACCTCACGGTGGACGGCAGCTTTCCCCTGGGCGGGGCGGTGTGCGCGGTGCTGCTCTCGCGCGGCGTGGACGCCTGGACGGCCACCGCCGCCGCGGCGGGCGCGGGCGCGCTGGCGGGCCTGCTCACCGGCTGGCTCAATGTGCGGCTGAAGATCATGGACCTGCTGGCCAGCATCCTGGTGATGACGGCCCTGTACTCCATCAACCTGCGCGTGATGGATGGCCCCAACGTGCCCCTCATCACCGAGCCCACGCTGTTCGTGCTGCTGCAGCCCGAGGGCCTGGCCGATTACGTGGTGCGCCCGCTGGTGCTGCTGGTGATCGTGCTGCTCATCAAGTTCGCGCTGGACGCTTTCTTCGCCACCGAGCGTGGCCTGGCCATTCGCGCCACCGGCTCCAACCCGCGCATGGCGCGCGCACAGGGCATCAACACCGGCGCCATGCTGCTGCTGGGCATGGCCATCTCCAACGCCCTGGTGGGCCTGGCCGGCGCGCTGTTCGCGCAGACGCAGGGCGGGGCCGACATTTCCATGGGCATCGGCACCATCGTGATCGGCCTGGCCGCGGTGATCGTGGGTGAGAGCATCCTGCCGGCGCGCCGCCTCATGTGGGCCACGCTGGCCGTGGTGGTGGGCGCCATCGTCTATCGCTTCTTCATTGCGCTGGCGCTCAACAGCGACTTCATTGGCCTCAAGGCGCAAGACCTCAACCTCATCACCGCCGTGCTGGTGGGCGTGGCCCTGGTGCTGCCGCGCCTGAAGGGCCGCCTGGCCAAGAAGCGCGCCTGAGCCCGACGAGGAGAACCCCATGCTGAGCGCACAACAACTCGCCATCACCTTCAACCCCGGCACGCCCATCGAAAACCGCGCCCTGCGCGGCCTCTCGCTGGACATTCCCACCGGGCAGTTTGTCACCGTCATCGGCTCCAACGGCGCGGGCAAGTCCACCTTCCTCAACGCCATTTCGGGCGACATCTCGGTGGACAGCGGCCGCCTCACCATCGACAACACCGACGTGACCCGCTGGCCCGTGTGGCAGCGCGCGCAGCACGTGGCGCGCGTGTTCCAGGACCCGATGGCCGGTACCTGCGAAGACCTCACCATCGAAGAAAACATGGCCCTGGCCCAGCGCCGTGGCGCCGGGCGCGGCCTCTCGCGCGCCGTCACCGCGCCCATGCGCGAGGTGTTCCGCGAGCGCCTGGCCACCCTGGGCCTGGGCCTGGAGACGCGCCTGGCCGACCGCATCGGCCTGCTCTCGGGCGGGCAGCGCCAGGCGGTGAGCCTGCTCATGGCCGCGCTGCAGCCCTCGCGCCTGCTGCTGCTGGACGAGCACACCGCCGCGCTGGACCCGCGCACCGCCGACTTCGTGCTGCAGCTCACCAACCGCATCGTGCGCGAATCGGGCCTGACCACGCTCATGGTCACGCACAGCATGCGCCAGGCGCTGGACGTGGGCGACCGCACCGTAATGCTCCACCAGGGGCAGGTGGTGCTGGATGTCTCGGGCGAAGAACGCGCCCGCATGGATGTGCGCGACCTGCTGGCCATGTTCGAGCGCGTGCGCGGCGAACAACTGGCCGACGACGCCCTGCTGCTGGGCTGACGCCCCATTTCGAGTTCTCTCGCACCACCGCAGGGCGGTGGACATGGGTCCATTTCCTTCAATGGTGCGAGATCCCATTGCGTTCACTTCAATGGTGCGCGATAAAATTTAGGGTTATCCCTGAAGCTTTCACAAAGGACTTCTCCATGAACATCCCGTTCCGCACGAAAACCATCGCCACCGCCCTGGGCCTGGCCGGCGCGCTGCTGGCCAACGCCGCCCTGGCCGACACGCTCAAGATCGGTCTGGTGCGCCCCACCACCGGCGCCGTGAAGCAGTACGGTGACATGGTGCAAGAAGGCGTGGACACGGCCGTCGAGATGGCCAACGCCGCCGGTGGCATCAAGGGCAAGAAGATCGAGCTGCTGGTGGTGGACGACGCCTGCGAACCCAAGCAAGGCCCGGTGGCCGCCAACCGCATCGTCAACGCGAAGGTGCGTTACGTGGTGGGCCCGGTGTGCTCTGGCGCCACCATCGCCGCCGCCGGCATCTACAACAACGAAGGCGTGGTGATGATCAGCCCCTCGGCCACCGCCCCCGCGCTGACCGAAGGCAAGAACTACAAGTACATCTTCCGCGCCACCGGCCGTGACGACCAGCAAGGCCCGGCCGCTGCCCGCTTCATCGCCGAGAAGGTCAAGCCCAAGAAAGTGGCCGTGCTGCACGACAAGCAGTCGTATGGCCAGGGCGTGGCCGCCAACGTGCGCGACGAGCTGAAGAAGGCCGGCGTGAACGTGGCCTTCTTCGAGGGCATCAACGCCGGTGACACCGACTACTCGGCCGTCATCACCAAGCTCAAGAGCGCTGGCGTGGACTTTGTTTACTACGGTGGCTACCACCCCGAGCTGGGCCTGCTGCTGCGCCAGGCCGCCGAGCAAGGCCTGAAGACCCGCATGATGGGCCCCGAAGGCGCCGGCAACCCCGAGATCAACGCCATCGCTGGTGCCGCCGTGGAAGGCATGCTGCTGACCCTGCCGGCCGACTTCTCCACCAACCCCAAGAACGCCGCCATCGTGAAGGTGTTCAAGGACAAGAAGCGCGATGCCTCGGGTGCTTTCCAGCTCCAGTCGTACGCCGCCACGCAAGCCCTGATCGAGTCGATCAAGGCCGTGGGCGATGACCCGTCCAAGGTGGCCGCCCACCTGCGCAAGACCAGCTTCGACACCCCCATCGGCACCCTGGCCTGGGACGCCAAGGGCGACCTGAAGTCGTACGACTTCGTGGTGTACGAGTGGCACAAGGACGGCAGCAAGACCCTGGCCACCAAGTAAGCCCGGTCTGAACCGCCCGCAAGGCATGGTGCCATTTCAGGTGCCATGCCTTTTCGTTTGAAAGGGCGGGGGCGCCGCGCCCCCGCCACCCGAACCGTCCAGCGAGGTATCGCATGAACGAACTCCTGCCCCAACTCATCCAGCAGCTCTTCAACGGGTTGTCGCTGGGGGCGATTTACGCGCTCATCGCCATCGGCTACACGATGGTGTACGGCATCATCGGCATGATCAACTTTGCCCACGGCGAGATCTACATGATCGGCGCCTACGTGGGCCTGGTCACGCTGGCGGCCATCGGCACGCAGACCGGCCTGCCCGTGGCGGCCGTGATGGGCCTGATGTTGCTCTCAGCCGTGCTGGTCACCGCCGTGTACGGCTACGTGGTGGAACAGGTGGCCTACAAGCCGGTGCGCCAGAGCCCGCGCCTGGTGGCCCTGATCTCGGCCATCGGCATGTCCATCTTTCTGCAGAACTGGGTGGCCCTGGGCCAGGGCGCGCGCGACATGGCCGTGCCTTCGCTGCTGCCGGGCGCGCTGCGCTTTGGGGAAGAGGGCGCCTTCGAGATCTTCGTGCCCTACACGCGCCTGCTCATCATCGTGGTGACGGTGGTGCTGATGGTGGCGCTCACGCTCTACATCCGGCACTCGCGCATGGGCCGTGCACAACGCGCTTGCGCGCAAGACATGCACATGGCCAGCCTGCTGGGCATCGACACCAACCGCGTGATCTCTTTCACCTTCATCCTGGGCGCGGTGCTGGCCGCCGTGGGCGGGGTGCTGATTGCGCTGACCGTGGGCAAGCTCAACCCCTACATCGGCTTCCTGGCCGGCATCAAGGCCTTCACGGCGGCGGTGCTGGGCGGCATTGGCAGCATTCCGGGCGCCATGCTGGGCGGCGTGCTGCTGGGCGTGGTGGAGACCTTTGCCGCGGCCTACATCTCGTCTGAGTACAAAGACATCGTGGCCTTTGGCCTGCTGGTGCTCATCTTGCTGGTGCGCCCCACCGGCCTGCTGGGCAAGCCCGAAGTGGAGAAAGTGTGATGCGCGACACCCTCCGAAACGCCATGCTCGCCGCCGTGATGACGGCGGTGGTGGTCACCCCCATCTTCGGCCTGCGCCTGGAGCGCGCGGGCATCGAGACCGTGCTGGAGCCGCACTGGAGCCGCGTGCTGTGGGCCTGCGCCCTGGTGTTCGCGGTGCAACTGCTGCGCCCCTGGATCGCGCGCCTGTTCGGCCGTTCGGGCGGCTCTGCCCGTGAACGCCAGGCCTCCGGCTGGCGCCTGCTCGAACTCAGCCCGGTGCAGCGCCAGGGCCTGATCGTGCTGCTCATCGCCCTGGCGATGGTGTGGCCCTTCATGGCCGGGCGCAACGCGGTGGACATCGCCACCCTGGCGGCCATCTACATCATGCTGGGCCTGGGCCTGAACATCGTGGTGGGCTTCGCCGGCCTGCTGGACCTGGGCTTCGTGGGCTTTTATGCCGTGGGCGCCTACACCTACGCCATGCTCTTTCACTGGGCGGGCTGGGGCTTCTGGCAGGCGCTGCCCGTGGCCGGCGCGGCGGCGGCGCTGTTCGGCTTCGTGCTGGGCTTTCCGGTGCTGCGCCTGCGCGGCGACTACCTGGCCATCGTGACGCTGGGCTTTGGCGAAATCATTCGCCTGCTGCTCATCAACCTCACCGACTGGACGGGCGGGCCCGATGGCATTTCCAGCATTCCCAAGCCCACCGTGTTCGGCCTGGAAATGGCGCGCGACGCCAGCGTGGAAGGCGCCACCACCTTCCACCAGTGGCTGGGCCTTGAGTTCGAGACCGTGCACATGGTGATCTTTCTCTACCTGATGGCGCTGTCGCTGGCGCTCATCACGCTGTGGATCTCCAACCGCCTGATTCGCATGCCCATCGGCCGCGCCTGGGAGGCGCTGCGCGAGGACGAGATCGCCTGCCGCTCGCTGGGCCTGAACCCCATGCGCATCAAGCTCTCGGCCTTCACGCTGGGCGCCATGTTCGCGGGCTTTGGTGGCGCCTTCTTCGCGGCGCGCCAGGGCATCGTGAGCCCCGAGTCGTTCACCTTCATCGAGTCGGCGCTGATCCTGGCCATCGTGGTGCTGGGCGGCATGGGCTCGCAACTGGGCGTGATCATCGCGGCCGTGCTCATCACCGTGTTGCCCGAGCTGGCGCGCGAGTTCGCCGAGTACCGCATGCTGATGTTCGGCCTGGTGATGATCCTGATGATGGTCTGGCGCCCGCAGGGCTTGTTGCCCATGAAGCGCCACCACGTGGAGGTGCCGGCATGAGCACGACCCCCAACACCCCACCGACGTCCCCTTCCATTGCCCACGGCACCATGCTCGAAGTGCAAGACCTCACCATGCGCTTTGGCGGCCTGCTGGCCGTTGACGGCGTGAGCCTGGCGCTGCGCGCGGGCGAGATCTTCGCCATCATCGGCCCCAACGGCGCCGGCAAGACCACGGTGTTCAACTGCGTCAGCGGCTTCTACAAGCCCAGCAGCGGGCGCATCGAACTGCAGGGCGAGAACATCACCGGCCTGAGCAGCCACGCCGTGGCCGGCCATGGCGTGGTGCGCACCTTCCAGAACGTGCGCCTGTTCAAGGGCATGACCGCGCTGGAAAACCTGCTGGTGGCCCAGCACCGCCAGATCAACCGCTCGTGGCTGGCCGGGCTGTTCAAGACCCCGGCCTACCGCCGCGCGGAAGAGCAGGGCATTGAGCGCGCCCTGTTCTGGCTGGACTACATGGGCTTGCGTGGCATGGCCAACCGTGAGGCGGGCAAGCTGCCCTACGGTTATCAACGCCTGCTGGAGATTGCGCGCTGCATGATCACCCGCCCGCGCGTGCTCATGCTCGACGAACCCGCCGCTGGCCTGAACCCGCAAGAGAAGGTGGAACTGCAAGGCCTCATCGAGCGCCTGCGCACCGAACAAGGCGTGTCGGTGCTGCTGATTGAGCACGACATGAGCCTGGTGATGGGCGTGTCCGAGCGCATCCTGGTGATGGAGCACGGCAAACCCATTGCCACCGGCACGCCCGAGGCGATCCGCAGCGACGAGCGCGTGATCAAGGCTTACCTGGGAGAAGAGTGATGCAGCCGATGCTGGAACTGCAGGGTGTGCACACCCACTACGGCGCCATTCAGGCGGTGAACGACGTGAGCCTGCGGGTGAACCCGGGCGAGATCGTCACGCTCATCGGCTCCAACGGCGCGGGCAAGACCACCCTGCTCATGACGGTGTGCGGCAACCCGCGCGCCAGCGCCGGGCGCATTCTGTTCGAGGGGCAGGACATCACGCAGTCGCCCTCGCACCTGATCATGCGCAAGGGCATCGCCATCTCGCCCGAAGGGCGGCGCGTGTTCGCCGACATGACGGTGGTCGAGAACCTGAAGATGGGCGGCTTCTTCGCCAGCGACGCCGATATTGAATCCGGCATCGAGCACGTCTTCGGCCTGTTCCCGCGCCTGCGCGAGCGCGCGAACCAGCGCGCCGGCACCATGTCGGGCGGTGAACAGCAGATGCTGGCCATCGGCCGCGCCCTCATGTCGCGCCCGCGCCTGCTGCTGCTGGACGAGCCCACGCTGGGCCTGGCGCCGCTGATCATTGCGCAGATCTTCGAGATCATCCAGGCCATCCGCGCCGAGGGCGTGACCGTGTTCCTGGTCGAACAGAACGCCAACCGCGCCCTGCAGATCGCCGACCGAGGCTACGTGCTGGAAAACGGCCGCTGCGTGCTGGAAGACACCGGCGCCAACCTGCTGGCCAACGACGCGGTGCGCCGTGCTTACTTGGGCGGCTGAAGCCTCGGCCAGGCCAAAAAGAAAAGCCCGCCGGCTCGAAAGAGCGGCGGGCTTTTGTGTCTGACTAGCCTTCACCTGGCCCGAAGGCCAGGGGCGGGCGATCAGAAGTCGTGGCGGATGCCAGCGGCGTAGACGCGCTTGTCGGCGGTCTTGGTGCCAGCGCCGTTCTCGACGTCGCCGTCGAGGTAGGCGGCGTACACCTTGGTGCGCTTGGACAGCGCGTAGGTAGCGCCCAGGGCGTAGGCGCTGCCCTTGGCTTGGGTCACGCCAGCGGTCTTGGACTTGCTGTAGGCGTAGCCGGCGGAGAACTCGAAGCTGCCGTAAGGCACGGCCACGCCGACGGAGAACTCGTCGTCTTCCTGGTTCAGGCCGTTTTCGGCCAGGTTGTAGCCGCCGGAGACGCGGAACGAACCGAAGTCATACGACGCGGAGATCGCGGTGTATTCCAGGTTGCTGGCAGGGGCGGTGTTGTCCTTCTGCTCTTGGTAGCCGATGCCGGCGTCCAGGGCGCCCGCGCGGTAGCGCAGGTTGAAGGCTTGCACGTCCTTCTTCACGGGGCTGGCCACTTCGTCCAGGCCGTAGCTCACGCCAGCGGTGAAGCCAGCGAAGCTGGGCGACTCGTAGCGGATCTGGTTGCTGGCGCGGCTGCTGTACTCGTCCAGGCCAGCCTTGTAGGCGATCTTGTTCGGGGTGAACTCAGAATCCCACAGGTTGCTGCCCACGGCCAGGTCGCGGATGTCGTCGAAGGCGGTGTCGCTGCGGCCCAGCTTCACGGCACCGAAGGCGCCGCTCAGGCCCACCCACGACTGGCGGTCGAAGGCGCTGCCTTCGGTGCCCTGAGCGCCGGTGTCGTTCTTGATGCCGGTTTCCAGGTTGAAGTTGGCCTTCAGGCCAGCACCCAGGTCTTCCGAACCACGGATGCCCCAGCGGCTGGTGGTCAGCAGGCCGCTTTCCATCGTGGTGTTGCTGGTGTTGGCGATCTTGTCCTTGGTGTTGGCCAGGGAGGCGTCCAGACGGCCGTACAGGGTGACGTTCGATTGGGCCAGGGCGGCGCCAGAGGCGGCGATCACGGCCAGAGCGATCAGGCTCTTTTTCATGTTTGATTTGCTCCGAATAAAAAACACACAGCGCCCAGAGGGCGCCGCCGCCGGCATGGAGACCGGCGAGCCAAGACTGTCGCGCAAGGGGTGGTCGATTCGGGCGAAAGAACCCAGGCTAACAAAGGGTTATTACCAATACGCAACAGAATCGACCTGAATTAAGCGCAGTTATGTTGATGTGACGTTGCCAAAAGCGAAACAATCGGTCGACCGTGCAGATGCCGGTTGGCGAAGCAGTCATGCGCCCAGGCCGGGTGATCGGCTGCGCAACCGATGACGCTGCGCAGCCCGCCAGGCGCTGGCCCAACCTGCGACAATCGCCCGCTGGCCTCGATGGTGAAATCGGTAGACACAGCGGACTTAAACTCCGCCGCTACCCGAAAGGGGGCGTGCCGGTTCGACCCCGGCTCGAGGCACCAGCCAGTTTTTGCCGGTTCTGCCGGCCAAGTGAGAGTTTCCATGAGCCGCTACAACACGCCCTTCGAAATCCATGTGCACGGCGACGTGCCGCTGCGCGAAGACGTGGCCTACGACCAGATCCAGGAAGCGCTCAAGCCCCTGTGGCAGTACGCCGGCGCACGCTCGCTGGCGGCGGCGGCCGAAAGCCATTACGAAGACGAGCCCGGCATTCGCTTTGACGCCGAAAACCACGTGCTGCAGATGTGCTGGACGGTGGCCGGTGACGACGATTTCCGCCAGGCCATCGAAGAGGCCTGCATGGGCCTGAACGAGATTGCCTCGGCCGGCGCGCCGTTGGAGGTGTCCTTCTACGACACCGAGTTCGACGAAGAAGACCCCAACCCCGAGGCCGAAGCGCGTGACGACTTCATCATGGCCTTCGTGGGCCCGACGCCCGCGGCCATCATGCAGGTGCAGCGCGACCTGCTGGTGCAAGACGTGGTGCACCTCATGGAGCGCCACTTCGAAGCGGCCGAGCTGGGCGAGGTGGTGGGTGCCATCGACAAGCTCTTCAACGAGCGTTTCAACGCCCTGGTCAACTCCATGCAACTGGGCCGCCCGCCGCGCGGCCACGGTGGTTCGTCGGGCCACGGCGGCCCGCGCAAGCCGCGCCACCTGCACTGACCCAGCCATCCGGGGCGGCCATGCCCCGGCGCTTCCTGGCGCTCGCCTAGACTTCGGGCCATGCCTCGCGGCCCGCGAGGCCCCCACCTGGAGCGCCCATGGCCCTGTTTTCCACCCAAGCCCTGAACCCCGGCGTGCGCCGCCGCGAGGTATTGGGCTGGGCGATGTACGACTTCGCCAACTCCGGCTACACCACCGTCGTGCTCACGGCGGTGTTCGCGGCCTATTTCGTCGGGGCCGTGGCCGGCGGGGCCGACTGGGCCACCTTTGCCTGGACGGCCGCCCTCAGCGCCTCGCACGCCATCGTGATGTTCACCATCCCGGCCATGGGCGCCTGGGCCGACCGCCACGCCGCCAAGAAGCGCCTGCTGGCCTTCACCACCGTGGGCTGCGTGCTGGCCACTGCCGCCCTGGCGCTGGTGGGGCCGGGCGCGGTGGCGCTGGGGGTGTTGCTCATCGTGGTGTCCAACGTGTTCTTCGCCTGGGGCGAATCGCTCTCGGCGGCGTTTCTGCCCGAACTGGCCCGGCCCGAGACCATGGGCCGTGTGAGCGGCTGGGGCTGGAGCCTGGGCTATGTGGGCGGCATGCTGGCGCTGGGCCTGAGCCTGGCCTATGTGCTGTGGGCACAGGCACAAGGGCAGACGGCGGCGCAGTTCGTGCCCGTCACCATGCTGATCACGGCCGTGGTGTTTGCGCTGGCCTCGCTGGTCACCTTCTCGCTGCTGCGCGAGCGCGCCCAGCCCAATGCCCAGGCCCACGGCGGCTGGCGCGAATCGCTGCGCCGCCTGCGCGCCACGGCCCGCCAGGCCAGCCACTACCGCGATTTCATGTGGTTGCTGGCCTGTGCAGCGGCCTACCAGGGGGGCGTGGCCGTGGCCATCGCCCTGGCGGCCATCTACGCCGAGCAGGTGATCGGCTTTGTGCAGCAGGAAACCATGGTGCTGATCTTCGTGCTCAACATCGCCGCCATGCTGGGCGCGCTGGCCTTTGGCTACTGGCAAGACCGGCTGGGCCACAAGCGCGCCCTGGCCCTTACCTTGCTGGGCTGGGTGGCCACCTGCGTGATCGCCGCGCTCACCACCACCAAGGGCGGCTTCTGGTACGCGGCGGCCATTGCCGGCGTGTGCATGGGCTCCAGCCAGTCGGCCGGGCGGGCCATGGCGGGCATGTTGGCGCCACCCGCGCAACTGGCCGAGTTCTTTGGCCTGTGGACCTTCGCCACCCGCGTGGCCAGCATCGTGGGCCCCCTGAGCTACGGCGCCATCACCTGGGCCACCGGCGGCAACCAGCGCCTGGCCATCGGCTTCACCGCGCTGATGTTCGTGGCCGGCCTGGCGCTGCTGGCGCCGGTGAACATGGAGCGGGGACGCCGGGCCGCGTTGGCGGCCCCGGCGGGCTGACTCAGTACTCGATCTGTCGGGGCAGGCCCTTGGCTTGCTCGATCCAGGCCGACACCTCGGACTCGGCCGGCAGGCGCCGCACCAGGTGTTTGCTGGCGTTGACCTCGGCCATGGCCTTGCTCAGGTTGTCGGCGCGGCGCTGCGCCAGCTCGGGCACCGTGTCCACCCCGGCGGCTTCCAGCAACTCGGCGTACTCCGAGCCAATGCCCTTCACGCGGTACAGATCGACCATGTTGGCGAAGCGCAGCACCTGCTTGTCGGTGAGCCCGGTTTTCTCGGCCAATGCCTTGCGTTGCGCGGCGGTTTTGGCCTGGGCCAGCAGGCCATCGGTGTCGGCGATGCCGGCGGCCTGCAACTTGGCGGCAATGGCCGGGCCGATGCCTTCCACGTCTTGAATCTTCGCGTTTGCCATGGGGTGTCCTTCTGGGTGAGGGTTGACGATGGCACCCCGGATCCTCCCCGAGGTACCCGGGCCACTCTACCCAAACACCCGCGCAGGCGCTACCGCAGATTGCCTACCTGTTCGGCACCTTCGGTCCAGCCCAGCCAGCGTTGGGCGGCCGTGGCCAGCGCCTGCGCGTCGCCACTGGCCAGCAGCGTCACCTTGCCCTGGCCGGTGGGGGTGGCGTCCAGCACGTCCCGCGTGCGGCGGGCCACGGCGTCGGCCGTGTCGATGAGGCGCACGCCCGTGCCCGCCGCCTGAGCGATGGCGGCAGCGGCGAAGGGGTAGTGGGTGCAGCCCAGCACCAGGGTGTCCAGCGCTGGGGCCTGGGCGAGCAGGGCGCTGACGTGTTCTTGGGTGAGCCGCTGGGTGGCGGCGGTGTCGCCGGTTTCGATGGCGGCGGCCAGCCCCACGGCGGCACGCTCGTGCCATTGAACCGCCGGGTGCGACTGCCGCAGGCGTTCGCGCAGGCGCGCGTAGCGCTCGCTGGCCAAGGTGCCCCGCGTGGCGAGCACGCCCACCTGGCGGGTCTGGGTGAGGGCCGCAGCGGGCTTGAGCGCAGGTTCCACGCCCACGATGGGCAGGGCGGGGTGGGCCTGCCGAAGCGAGTCAATGCCCGCAGCGGTGGCCGTGTTGCAGGCCACCACCAGGGCGTCGATGTGGTGCCGCTCCAGCAGCCAGCGGGTGATGGCCGCCGAGCGTTCGGTCACCCACTCGGCGGGGCGCTCGCCATAGGGCGCGAAGGCGTTGTCGGCGAAGTAGACGAAATCCACCTGCGGCAGCGCCTCGCGCAGGGCGCGCAGCACGCTCAGGCCGCCCACCCCGCTGTCGAAGACGCCAACCGTGGTCAAGCGCTGGCGACGGTGATGCCCTTGAACTCGCCGCTGGCGATGCGCTTCTGCCACTCGGCCGGGCCGGTGATGTGGGCGCTGGTGCCGCCGGCGTCCACCGCCACGGTCACGGGCATGTCCACCACGTCGAATTCGTAGATGGCTTCCATGCCCAGGTCTTCAAAGCCCACCACCTTGGCGTGCTTGATGGCCTTGGACACCAGGTAGGCGGCGCCGCCCACGGCCATCAGGTAGGCCGACTTGTGGTTCTTGATCGACTCAATGGCCACCGGGCCGCGCTCGGCCTTGCCGATCATGGCGATCAGGCCGGTCTGCTCCAGCATCATGTCGGTGAACTTGTCCATGCGGGTGGCCGTGGTGGGGCCGGCCGGGCCGACCACCTCGTCGCGCACCGGGTCGACCGGGCCCACGTAGTAGATGACGCGGTTGGTGAAGTCCACCGGCAGCTTCTCGCCCTTGGCCAGCATGTCCTGAATGCGCTTGTGCGCGGCGTCGCGGCCGGTGAGCATCTTGCCGTTGAGCAGCAGGGTCTGGCCAGGCTTCCAGCTCGCCACTTCTTCCTTGGTGAGCGTGTCCAGGTTGACGCGGGTGCTCTTCTCGGTGTCGGGCGTCCAGTTGACGTTGGGCCACAGGTCCAGGCTGGGGGCTTCCAGGTACACCGGGCCCGAGCCGTCCATCACGAAGTGGGCGTGGCGCGTGGCGGCGCAGTTGGGGATCATGGCCACCGGCTTGGAGGCCGCGTGGGTGGGGTACATCTTGATCTTCACGTCCAGCACGGTGGTCAGGCCGCCCAGGCCTTGCGCGCCGATGCCCAGGGCGTTGACCTTCTCGAACAGCTCCAGGCGCAGCTCTTCCACCTGGGTGAGCTTCTCGCCCTTGCTGGCCTTGGCCTGCAGTTCGTACATGTTCAGGTCGTCCATCAGGCTTTCCTTGGCCAGCAGCACGGCCTTCTCGGCGGTGCCACCAATGCCGATGCCCAGCATGCCCGGGGGGCACCAGCCCGCGCCCATGGTCGGCACGGTCTTGAGCACCCAGTCCACCAGCGAGTCGCTGGGGTTCATCATGATCATCTTGGACTTGTTCTCCGAGCCGCCGCCCTTGGCGGCCACGGTCACGTCCACTTTGTTGCCCGGCACGATCTCGGTGAAGATCACCGCGGGGGTGTTGTCCTTGGTGTTCTTGCGGGCGAAGTGCGGGTCGGCCACCACCGAGGCGCGAAGCTGGTTGTCGGGGTGGTTGTAACCACGGCGCACGCCTTCGTTGATGGCGTCTTCCAGGCTGCCGGTGAAGCCTTCAAAGCGCACGTCCATGCCCACCTTCAGGAACACGTTGACGATGCCGGTGTCCTGGCAGATGGGGCGGTGCCCATAGGCGCTCATCTTGCTGTTGGTCAGGATCTGCGCGATCGCGTCCTTGGCCGCCGGGCTCTGCTCGCGCTCGTAGGCGCGGGCCAGGTGGGCAATGTAGTCGGCCGGGTGGTAGTAGCTGATGTACTGCAGCGCGGCGGCGATGGACTCGATCAGGTCTTCTTGGCGGATGGACGTGGGCATGGCGGTACGGGGGGTTGGGAAGGAGGCATTGCCGCCCGGCGTCATCTGGCGCACAGTGGCCCGGTCGGCGAACCCCGCATTTTGACAGGTCGCCACACGGGCCTATTCGCCGCACCAGGAGAGCCACCATGGACACCCGCACCGAGTCAGACACCATGGGCGCCGTGCCGGTGCCCGCCCAGCGCCTGTGGGGCGCGCAGACCCAGCGCTCGCTCACGCACTTCGCCATCTCCACCGAGCGCATGCCGCCTGAGCTGATCCACGCCCTGGTGCAGGTCAAGCGGGCCTGTGCGGTGGTGAACGTGCGCCTGGGCGGGCTGGACGCGCGGGTGGCCCAGGCCATCGAGGCCGCCGCCAACGAGGTGCTGGCGGGGCAGCATGCCGGCGAGTTTCCGCTGTCCATCTGGCAGACCGGCTCGGGCACCCAGACCAACATGAACGCCAACGAGGTGCTGGCCAACCGCGCCAGCGAGCGCCTGGGCGGCCCTCGCGGCCCGGGACGGCTGGTGCACCCCAACGACGACGTGAACCGCAGCCAGTCGTCCAACGACGTGTTCCCCACCGCCATTCACCTGGCGGTGCTGACCGGCCTGTCGCAGCGTGTGCTGCCCGCGCTGGGCGCGCTGCGCGCCACGCTCGATCGCCTGGCGCACGACCACGCCGGGCTGGTGAAGGTGGGGCGCACCCATTTGCAAGACGCCACACCGCTGACCTTTGGCCAGGAGGTCTCTGGCTGGGTGGCCCAGCTCGACCACGCCCGGGTGCCGCTGCTGGCGGCCATGCCGGCGCTGAGCGAACTGGCCATCGGTGGCACGGCGGTGGGCACTGGCCTGAACGCGCCGCACGGCTTCGGCGAGGCGGTGGCCAAAGAGCTGGCCCGTGCCACGGGCTTGCCGCTGGTGAGCGCACCCAACAAGTTCGCGGCCCTGGCCGGGGCCGAGGCGCTGGTGCAGGTTCACGCCGCCCTTAAGGGCCTGGCGGTGGCGCTCACCAAGATCGCGAACGACGTGCGCTGGCTGGCCAGCGGCCCGCGCTGCGGGCTGGGCGAGCTGCACCTGCCGGAGAACGAGCCTGGCTCGTCCATCATGCCCGGCAAGGTGAACCCCACCCAGTGCGAGGCCCTGGCCATGCTGTGCCTGCAGGTGCTGGGCAACGATGTGGCGGTGTCCATGGCCGGTGCCTCGGGCCATTTCCAGCTCAACACCTACCGGCCGCTGTTGGCGCACAACCTGCTGCAGAGCGTGCGCCTGCTGGCCGACGGCATGGACAGTTTCCACCGCCACTGCGCCAGCGGCATCGCGCCCGACCCAGCCCGCATGGCCGAGCTGCTGGCGCGCTCGCTCATGCTGGTCACCGCCCTGGCGCCCCACATCGGCTACGACCGCGCCGCCGCCATTGCCCACCAGGCCCACCACCAAGGCCAGACCCTGCGCGAGGCGGCCCTGGCCTCGGGCTGGGTGAGTGCGGCCGAGTTCGACGCCTGGGTGCGGCCAGACCAGATGCTCGGCCCATGAAAAAAGCGGCCGCTGGGGCCGCTTGGTGCAGAGGGGGGGGGAGATCAGTGGTCGCCGCCGGGGTGGCTCATCAGCCGGTCGGCCAGGGCGATGGCCAGGGCGCTGAACAGGAAGGCGATGTGAATGATGGTCTGCCACATCAGCACCTTCAGGTCATAGTTGCCAGCGTTGATGAAGGTCTTGAGCAGGTGGATGGAGCTGATGCCGATGATGGCCGTGGCCAGCTTCACCTTCAGCACCGACGCGTTCACGTGGCTCAGCCACTCGGGCTGGTCGGGGTGGCTTTCCAGGTTCATGCGGCTCACGAAGGTTTCGTAGCCGCCCACGATCACCATGATCAGCAGGTTGCTGATCATCACCACGTCAATCAGGGCCAGCACCACCAGCATGATGACGGTTTCGTTCAGGCCGGTGAGCTGCACGTCGGACTTGTAGCCGATGCTGGTGATCAGCTTCTGCAGCGCCTCTTGGTTGCCAAAGGCGGCCTCGATCAGGTGCACCAGCTCCACCCAGAAGTGGAAGACGTAAATGGCCTGGGCCGCGATCAGGCCCAGGTACAGCGGCAACTGCAGCCAGCGGCTGGCAAAAATCAGGTTGGGCAGGGGCCGAATTGGCCCGGTGGATTTGACGGGGTTGGTCATGGAAGAGGGGGGTGAATGGCCAGAGACCGCAAGAACGGGTCTCGATTGCGCGGTATTGTAGGAGGGCCGTCGGTGTAAGTGGCTCGTAAGAGCCTTTGCGCACAGTGCCCGCCGGCCCGTCATTCACACAACACACAGGAGACCTGCATGTCCACGCCATCCTCCGCCATCGAATCTACCCTGGTCGAGAACCGCGTTTTCGAGCCCAGCGAGGCCACCGTGAAGGCCGCGCGCATCCAGGGCATGGCCGCCTACGAGGCCCTGTGCGCGGAGGCAGAGCGCGATTACGAAGGCTTCTGGGCCCGCCTGGCCCGCGAGACGCTTGCCTGGCACAAGCCCTTCACCCAGGTGCTCAACAGCAGCAACGCCCCGTTCTACAAGTGGTTTGAAGACGGCGAGCTCAATGCCTCCTACAACTGCCTGGACCGCCACATGGGCACCCCGGTGGAGAACAAGACCGCCATCATCTTTGAAGCCGACGGCGGCGAGGTGACCCGCGTCACCTACAAGGAACTGCTGGCCAAGGTCTCGCAGTTCGCCAATGCGCTCAAGGCCAAAGGCGTGAAGAAGGGCGACCGCGTCGTCATCTACATGCCCATGACCATCGAAGGCGTGGTGGCCATGCAGGCCTGTGCCCGCATCGGCGCCACCCACTCGGTGGTGTTCGGCGGCTTCTCGGCCAAGGCCCTGCAAGAGCGCATTCAAGACGCCGGCGCGGTGGCCGTGATCACCGCCAACTACCAGTTGCGCGGCGGCAAAGAGCTGCCGCTGAAGGCCATCGTGGACGAAGGCATCGCCATGGGCGGCTGCGAGTCGGTCAAGAGCGTGATCGTCTTCCAGCGCACCGCCACCGCCTGCAACATGGTGGCCGGGCGCGACGTCTGGCTGCACGATGCGGTGGCCGGTCAGAGCACCGACTGCCCGGCCGAGATGGTGGGCGCCGAGCACCCGCTCTTTGTGCTCTACACCTCGGGTTCCACCGGCAAGCCCAAGGGCGTGCAGCACAGCACGGGCGGCTACCTGCTGTGGGCCAACCTCACCATGCAGTGGACCTTCGACCTGAAGCCCGAGGACATCTTCTGGTGCACGGCCGACATCGGCTGGATCACCGGCCACAGCTACGTGGCCTACGGCCCGCTGGCCGCCGGCGCCACGCAGATCGTGTTCGAGGGCGTGCCCACCTACCCGAACGCCGGCCGCTTCTGGCAAATGATCGAGAAGCACCAGTGCACCATCTTCTACACCGCGCCCACCGCCATCCGTTCGCTCATCAAGGCGGCCGAGGGCGACGAGAAGGTGCACCCGAAGAACTGGAACCTCAAGAGCCTGCGCCTGCTCGGTTCGGTGGGTGAACCCATCAACCCCGAGGCCTGGATGTGGTACTACCGCCATGTGGGCGGCGAGCGCTGCCCCATCGTGGACACCTTCTGGCAGACCGAAACCGGCGGCCACATGATCACCCCGCTGCCCGGCGCCACGCCGCTGGTGCCTGGCTCGTGCACCTTGCCGCTGCCCGGCATCGCCACGGCCATCGTCGATGAAGCAGGCCATGACGTGCCCAACGGCTCGGGCGGCATCCTGGTGGTCAAGAAACCCTGGCCCTCAATGATCCGCACCATCTGGGGCGACCCCGAGCGCTTCAAGAAGAGCTACTTCCCCGAAGAGCTGAAGGGCTTCTATTTGGCTGGTGACGGTGCGGTGCGCAGCGCCGACCGCGGTTACTTCCGCATCACCGGCCGCATCGACGACGTGCTCAACGTCTCGGGCCACCGCATGGGCACCATGGAAATCGAATCGGCCCTGGTGGGCAAGACCGACCTGGTGGCCGAGGCCGCCGTGGTGGGCCGCCCTGACGACCTCACCGGCGAGGCCATCGTGGCCTTCGTGGTGCTCAAGCGCTCGCGCCCCACCGGCGAAGAGGCCAAGGCCATCGCCAAGGAACTGCGCGACTGGGTGGGCAAGGAAATCGGCCCCATCGCCAAGCCCAAGGACATCCGTTTCGGCGACAACCTGCCCAAGACCCGCAGCGGCAAGATCATGCGCCGCCTGCTGCGCTCCATCGCCAAAGGCGAAGCCATCACGCAGGACACCTCCACGCTGGAGAACCCGGCCATTCTTGACCAGTTGGCCGAGAACAACTGATCAGGCGGACGGGGTGGGGAGCACTCATGCCGCGCAGCGGCGTGATGTGCTCACCAGAACCCAAAGCCTTGATCAGCTGTCAGAAAACAACTGATCAGGCCATTTCCTCCTCTCTTGCCGCCTGGGTGGCAGGGAGGGGGCAACAAAAACCCGCTGGTCGCAGCGGGTTTTTTGTTTGGCGAAGGGCCGAATTACTTCTGGCTCAGCACCCAGGCGGCCAGCTTCTTGGCGTCGGCGTCGCTCACTTGCGGGTTGGCCGGCATCGGGATGGCACCCCACACGCCAGAGCCGCCCTTCATGATCTTGGTGGCCAGCATGTCAGCGGCCTTGGCGTCACCGGCGTACTTCTTGGCGACGTCTTTGTAGGCGGGGCCCACCAGTTTCTTGTCCACGGCGTGGCAGGCCATGCAGTTCTTGGCGGTGGCCAGGGCCTGGTCGGCCAGGGCGGGGGCAGAGATGGCGGCCATCGCGGCCATAATCAGCAGAGCACGTTTCATGGGGTCTGTCCTTAGGAAAGCGGTCGATGACCGGCGGGCCGATTTTAGCCAGCCCCGTCTCGGGCGCGGGGACTGACCACACCTTGTTCCCTGGCTTTACTCGGCCTTTACCGGAGTTTGTGATGTATTTCCTGGCGTTGGGTGTGTTGCTGGCCTTGCTCAAGGTGCTGGAAATGGGCCCCGTGGCCGACTGGTCGTGGTGGTGGGTGCTGCTGCCCTTCGGTCTGGCCGTGCTGTGGTGGGCCTGGGCCGATTCCACCGGCTATACCCGCCGCAAGGCCATGGAAAAGATGGACAAGAAGCGGCAAGACCGCATCAACAAGCAACGCGACGCCCTGGGCCTGAAGCGCCGTCCCTGAGGCCGCCTGACATCCCTGCTGGCAGCAGGCGAATCGGGGCTTCCATGCCCGCGCAGCGATAATTTCCCGCTGACCCTTTCACTCACCGAACCCGAGACAACATGCCCGCCTACCGTTCCAAGACCTCGACCGCTGGCCGCAACATGGCCGGTGCCCGCGCCCTGTGGCGCGCCACTGGCATGAAAGACGGCGACTTCAGCAAGCCCATCATCGCCATCGCCAACTCCTTCACCCAGTTCGTGCCGGGTCACGTGCACCTGAAGGACCTGGGCCAGCTGGTGGCCCGCGAAATCGAAGCCGTGGGCGGTGTGGCCAAGGAGTTCAACACCATTGCGGTGGACGACGGCATCGCCATGGGCCACGACGGCATGCTGTACTCGCTGCCCAGCCGCGACATCATTGCCGACTCGGTGGAGTACATGGTCAACGCCCACTGCGCCGACGCGCTGGTGTGCATCTCCAATTGCGACAAGATCACCCCCGGCATGCTGATGGCCGCCATGCGCCTGAACATCCCGGTGATCTTCGTCTCGGGTGGCCCCATGGAGGCCGGCAAGGTGCGCCTGGCCAACCCCGCCACCCAGACCATCGAGATCAAAAAGCTTGACCTGATCGACGCCATGGTGATGGCCGCCGACAGCAAGGTGTCGGATGCCGACCTGGCCGAGGTCGAGCGCTCGGCTTGCCCCACCTGCGGTTCGTGCTCGGGCATGTTCACCGCCAACTCCATGAACTGCCTCACCGAGGCCCTGGGCCTCTCGCTGCCGGGCAACGGCACGGTGCTGGCCACCCACGCCGACCGCGAAGAACTGTTCAAGCGCGCCGGCCGCACCGCCGTGGAGCTGTGCCGCCGCTACTACGAGCAGGACGACGCCTCGGTGCTGCCGCGTGCCATCGGCAAGAAGGCCTTTGAGAACGCCATGACGCTGGACATCGCCATGGGCGGCTCCACCAACACCATCCTGCACATCCTGGCCGCGGCGCAAGAGGCGGGCATCGATTTCGACATGACCGACATCGACCGCCTCTCGCGTGAAGTGCCGCAGCTGTGCAAGGTGGCGCCCAACACCAACAAGTACCACATCGAAGACGTGCACCGCGCCGGCGGGATCATGGCCATCCTGGGTGAACTTGACCGCGCCGGCAAGCTGCACACCGACGTGCCCACGGTCCACGCCAAGACCATGAAGGACGCGCTGGACCAGTGGGACATCGCCCGCTCGCCTAGCGACGCCGTCAAGACCTTCTACATGGCCGGCCCGGCCGGCATCCCCACCCAGGTGGCCTTCAGCCAGGCCACGCGCTGGCCCAGTCTCGACCTGGACCGTGCCGAAGGGTGCATCCGTTCTTATGACCATGCCTTCTCCAAGGAAGGTGGCCTGGCCGTGCTGCGCGGCAACATCGCGCTGGATGGCTGCGTCGTCAAGACCGCTGGCGTGGACGACAGCCTGATGGTGTTCGAAGGCCCGGCCCACGTGGTCGAGTCGCAAGACGAGGCCGTGGAGCACATCCTGAACGACGAGGTCAAGGCCGGCGACGTGGTGGTGGTGCGCTACGAAGGCCCCAAGGGCGGCCCCGGCATGCAGGAAATGCTGTACCCCACCAGCTACATCAAGAGCAAAGGCCTGGGCAAGGCCTGCGCGCTGCTCACCGATGGTCGCTTCTCCGGTGGCACCTCGGGCCTGTCCATTGGTCACTGCTCGCCCGAAGCCGCCGCCGGTGGCGCCATTGGCTTGGTGCGCAACGGTGACCGCATTCGCATCGACATCCCCAACCGCACCATCAACGTGCTGGTGAGCGACGAAGAACTGGCCCGCCGCCGTGCCGAGCAGGACGCCAAGGGCTGGAAGCCCGAGCTGCCCCGCCCGCGCAAAGTGTCGGCCGCGCTCAAGGCCTATGCCCTGCTGGCCACCTCGGCCGACAAGGGCGCTGTTCGCGACTTGTCCAAGCTCGGCGACTGATCGCCTCGTCAAGCCCGCGCCGTTCGGCGCGGGCTGCCCTGCCGGCCTGAGCACCGGCGCCAAGTCTTCCGCCCATGCTCCAACACCCCCAAATCGATCCCGTCGCCCTGCAAATCGGGCCTTTGGCCATTCACTGGTACGGCCTGACCTACCTCGCGGCCTTCGGCCTGTTTTACTGGCTTGGTACTCGGCGCCTGCGGCACTTGCCCTTCGCGGGCATCACCCAGCCGCAAGCCTGGGCGCGGCGCGACGTGGAAGACATTCTTTTCCTGGGCGTGCTGGGCGTGGTGCTCGGTGGGCGCCTGGGCTACGTGGTGTTTTACAAGCCCCTGTATTACCTCTCGCACCCGCTGGAGGTGTTTGCCGTGTGGCAAGGGGGCATGAGCTTTCACGGTGGGCTGGTGGGCGTGATGCTGGCCATGCTCTGGTATGCCCGTTCGCGTGGACGGCCCTTCATGCAGGTGATGGACTTTGTGGCGCCCTGCGTGCCCACCGGTCTGGCGGCCGGGCGCGTGGGCAACTTCATCAACGGCGAACTCTGGGGTCGGGTGGCCGACCCGTCGCTACCCTGGGGCATGGTGTTTCGCGGCGCGGGTGACCTGCCCCGACACCCCTCGCAGGTGTACCAGTTCCTGCTGGAAGGTTTGCTGCTCTTTGTGCTGCTTTGGTTGTACGCAAGAAAGCCGCGTGCGACCGGCCGTGTGTCGGCTGTTTTCCTTTTGGGTTACGGCGTGTTCCGCTTCATCGCCGAGTTCTTCCGAGAGCCCGATGCACACCTGGGCCTGCTGTCGCTGGGCATGAGCATGGGCCAATGGCTCTGCATTCCCATGGTGGTGGGGGGCGCGGTGATGTGGTGGTGGTTCGGTCGGCGTCCTGCCGCCTGAGGGCGGGGCGCCTGCGCACCTCGGTAACTCCCCGGGGGCGCAGTTCACCCAGGCCGTCGTACGATGGTTTTGCCCCGGCGCTCGCCGCCAGTGGCCGACAACCACAACACCGACGGAGACAACACCCATGAATTTCCAACCCACGCGCCGGCAGTGGCTCGGCTGGACGGCGGCTGCCTTGGCGGGCATGCCCGGCTTTGCCCTGGCGCAGTCTTGGCCCACCAAGGCCGTGAACCTCATCGTGCCCTTTCCCGCTGGCGGCGGCACCGACGCTTTTGCCCGCCCATTGGGCGCTCAGTTCACGCGCCTCACCGGCAAATCGCTGGTGATCGACAACCGCGGCGGGGCGGGCGGCACCCTGGGGGCCGGCATCGCGGCCAAGGCGCCCAATGACGGCTACACGCTGTTCATGGGCGGCGTGCACCACTCCATCGCGCCCAGCATGTACCCCAGGCTCGACTACGACCTGGAGAAGGATTTCGTGCCGCTCATTCTGGTGGCCAGCGTGCCGCAGGTGCTGGTGGTCAACCCCAAGCGCGTCACTGGCAACTTCCAGGATTTTCTGCGCCAGGTGAAGGCCCAGCCCGGCAAGATCAACTATGCCTCGGCGGGCGGAGGCACTTCCCACCACCTGGCCGGCGAACTGTTCAAGCAGCAGACCAAGACCTTCATCACCCACATTCCCTACCGAGGCGCCGGGCCGGCGCTCAACGACCTGATCGCAGGCAATGTGGACGTGATGTTCGACGGCCTGGGCTCGTCAGCGGGCCACATCAAGGGCGGTCGCATCAAGGCCTTGATGGTGGCAGGTGCCAAGCGCAACCCAGCCTTCCCCGATGTGCCTTGCGCCGCCGAGCTTGGCCTGCCCGACTACAACGTCACCACCTGGTATGGCATCTGGGCGCCGCGTGGCATGCCGGCCGATGCGCAGAAGGCCGCCATCGACGACATTCGCCGAGCCATCCAGACCGACGAAGCCAAGGCGGTCTGGGCCGCGCAGGGCGCCGAGTTCCCCGACTTGGCCGGGCCGGCCTTTGATGCCTTCGTGAAGGCCGAAATCCAGAAATGGGCGCAGGTGGTGAAAGCCTCTGGCGCCAAACTCGACTGACCACACTTTTTGAGGAGTCCATGGGACAGGTTCAACTCAGCATCGATGGCCCGCTGGCGCGGGTCACCCTGTCCCATGAGGGCAAGTTCAACGCCATGTCCCGCGCCATGTGGCGCGAACTGGCCGCCACCTTCCGCCAACTGCCCACGCAAGCCGGCGTTCGCTGCGTGCTGATAGCGGGGCAGGGCGGCCATTTCTGTGCGGGTGGCGACATCGCCGAGTACCCGGCGTTCCGATTTGACGAGGCGGCCCTGCGCGACTTTCACGAGAACGACGTGTGGGGTGGCCTGTCGGCCATGCTCGACTGCGACCTGCCCATCGTGGCGCAGATCGAGGGCAACTGCATGGGCGCCGGGGTGGAAATCGCGAGTTGTTGTGACATTCGCGTTGCGGCCGAATCGGCTCGCTTTGGCGCCCCGATCGCGCGCTTGGGTTTTCCCATGGCGCCGCGCGAGGCGCAACTGGTGGCCCGCGAGGCTGGTGCCCTCACCGCGCGCGAGATGCTGCTGCAGGCCGCCGTGCTCGACGCCGCCGAAATGAAAGCACGCGGTTTTCTGCACACCGTCTTGCCCGACGCCCAGGTCGCGCCGGAGGCAAATGCCCGCGCAGTGCGCATCGCCGGCATGGCGCCGCAAGCGGCCCGCCTGAACAAGCAAACCATGCGGTCTTTGCTGTCTGGCGCGATCCCCCAAGACCTGATGCAACAGGCCTACCGCTACGCCGATTCAACCGAGCACCGGGAAGGCATCGACGCTTTCCTGGGCAAACGAACCCCTGTCTTTTGAGCCATTGAGATGAGCAATCACAACCTGTTCGTGGCCCTGCGCGCGGCCTTCCCCGACGACCTGGACGCCGTGGCCGTGGAAACCGTCGGCGTGGGCGGCGGCCTTTGCTACACCTGGCGCGACCTGGACCGCGCCAGCGCCATGATCGCCAACCACTTCGACAGCCTCAAGCTGCCGACGCGCTCGCGCATTGCGGTGCAGGTGGAGAAGTCGGTTGAGGCCCTGGTGCTGTACCTGGCCACCTTGCGCAGCGGCCATGTGTTCCTGCCGCTCAACACCGCTTACCAGGCCGCCGAGATCGAGTACTTCATCGGCAACGCCGAGCCTGCCGTGGTGGTGTGCAGCCCCGCCAATTTCGGCTGGGTGTCCAAGCTGGCCTTCAACGCCGGCACTCGCCACGTGTACACGCTGGGCGATGACCGGACCGGCACCTTGCTTGACCGGGCCTCGCACCACAGCGACCAGCACACCCCGGCCCAGTGCGGGGCCGATGACCTGGCCGTCATCATCTACACCAGTGGCACCACCGGCCGCAGCAAAGGCGCCATGCTCTCGCACGGCAATATGCTGAGCAACGCCCGGGTGCTGCGCGACTACTGGGGCTGGCGGCCGGACGACGTGCTCATCCATGCCTTGCCCATCTTCCACGTGCACGGCCTGTTCGTGGCCATTCACGGCGCGCTTCTCAACGGCAGCCCCATGCTGTGGCTCAACAAGTTTGAACCGCGGGCCGTCATTGACCTATTGCCCCGCGCCACCGTTTTCATGGGCGTGCCCACGCTGTACACCCGCCTGCTGGCCGACCCGGCGCTCACGCGTGAGGCCGCGTCGCACATGCGCCTGTTCATTTCGGGCTCGGCGCCGCTGCTGATCGAGACCTTCACGCAGTGGCAGGAGCGCACCGGGCACACCATCCTGGAGCGCTATGGCATGAGCGAGACCATCATGCTCACCTCCAACCCCTATCAGGCCGACCCACGCCATGGCGGGCAGTTCGAGCGGCGCGGCGCCACCGTGGGCTTTCCCTTGCCGGGTGTGGAGTTGCGCGTGGTGGACGACGCGGGGCGACCGGT
>Ga0255140_1000091_pt1 | contig 41231 bp, 43 predicted proteins | sample Law_Colum_RepC_8_FD_188547 | JGI IMG/M metagenome (GOLD analysis project Ga0255140, IMG submission 188547) | Freshwater microbial communities from St. Lawrence River, New York, United States - Law_Colum_RepC_8d | ecosystem: Environmental > Aquatic > Freshwater > River | place: USA: New York...
GTCCAGGAAGGCCTGCTCGGAGGCGTCCAGGCCCAGCACGGCTTCGCTGATTTCGGTGTTGATGTGCTCAACGGCCTTCAGCACGCCCTTGCCCAGGTAGCGGCTCTTGTCGCCGTCGCGCAGCTCGATGGCCTCGCGCGAGCCGGTGGAGGCGCCCGAGGGCACGGCGGCACGGCCCATCACGCCGCTTTCCAGCAGCACGTCGCACTCGACGGTGGGGTTGCCGCGGCTGTCCAGCACTTCACGGCCAACGATGTCAACGATTGCGCTCATGGTTTCCTTTCGATCGGGGTTTTCAAAGAATCGGGTTCAGATGACCGGGGCGTCCACGCCCTCGACCAGAATCATGTTGAAAAAGGCGGTGGCGCCTTCGCGCTGGGCGCGGGCCTGGCGGTACTGCTCGCCCTCGTAGAAGGCCTTGGCCTGCTCATAGCTGGGAAAGCGCAGCATGGCCACGCGCGCGGGTTGCCACTGGCCCTCCAGCACCTCGAACTGGCCGCCGCGCACCAGGTATTCACCGCCCGCGGCCTTCACCGCGGCAGGGGCCTCGGCCATGTAACGCCGGTACTGGTCCATGTCGGTGATCTGCATGTCCACGATGAGGTAGGCGGCGGGCATGGGGCGCTCTCGGTGCGTCAGTTGAAGTGGTTTTCCAGGAAGCCGCTGCGCTTGGTCACGTCGTCCAGCGCCACCAGCGTCTCCAGCAGGGCCTTCATGTGGCGCAGCGGCACGGCGTTGGGGCCGTCCGACCAGGCCTCGGGCGGGTTGGGGTGCGTCTCCATGAAGAGGCCGGCCACGCCCACGGCCACGCCGGCACGGGCCAGCACCGGCACCATGTCGCGCGCGCCACCGCTTACGTTGCCCAGGCCGCCGGGCTTTTGCACCGAGTGGGTCACGTCGAACACCACCGGCGCGCCTGACTTGCGCATCTCGGCCAGGCTGGTCATGTCGGCCACCAGGTTGTTGTAGCCAAAGCTCACGCCGCGCTCGCAGGCCAGGAAGCGGTCTTCCGACAGGCCCGCTTCGCGCGCAGCGTCCCGGGCCTTGTCGATCACGTTCTTCATGTCCCAAGGGGCGAGGAACTGCCCCTTCTTGATGTTCACCGGCTTGCCCGACTGGGCCACGGCGCGAATGAAATCGGTCTGGCGGCACAGGAAGGCCGGGGTCTGCAGCACGTCCACCACGCTGGCCACTTCGGCCACTTGCGACTCGTCGTGCACGTCGGTCAGCACCGGCAGGCCGGTCTGGCGGCGCACCTCGTCGAGGATCTTCAGGCCGGCGTCCAGTCCCACGCCTCGCTTGCTGCTGCCCGACGAGCGATTGGCCTTGTCGAACGAGCCCTTGTAGATCAGGGGAATGCCCAGTGCGGCGCAGGTCTCCTTGAGCTGGCCCGCGACGTCCAGCGACATCTGCAGGCCCTCAATGGAGCAAGTGCCGGCGATCAGGAAGAAACGCTGGTCCAGGCCGACGTTGAAACCGCAGAGTTGCATGGTGGGTCGCCTCCGATCAGGCCTTGGCGGCCTTCTGATGCTCCACCGCCGCCTTGATGAAGGCGTTGAACAGCGGGTGGCCGGCCCAGGGGGTGGACTTGAACTCGGGGTGGAACTGCACGCCGATGTACCAGGGGTGCACGTTCTGCGGCAATTCGACGATTTCGGTGAGGTGCTCGCGCTGCGTCAGCGCCGAGATCACCAGGCCCGCCTGGCGCAGCTGGTCGAGGTAGTTCACGTTGGCTTCGTAGCGGTGGCGGTGCCGCTCGGTGACCACGTCGCCGTAGATGCTGTGCGCCAGCGTGCCCTTGGCCACGTCGGAGCTTTGCGCGCCCAGGCGCATGGTGCCGCCCAGGTCGGAATTGGCGTCGCGCTTCTGGATGCTGCCGTCGGCGTCTTTCCACTCGGTGATGAGGGCGATGACAGGATGCTGGCAGGCCGGGTCGAACTCGGTGCTGTTGGCGCCTTCCAGGCCGGCCACGTGGCGGGCGTATTCGATGGTGGCCACTTGCATGCCCAGGCAGATGCCCAGGTAAGGTACCTTGTGCTCACGGGCGAAGCGGGCGGTGGCGATCTTGCCTTCCACGCCGCGCGCGCCGAAGCCGCCGGGCACGAGGATGGCGTCGTACTGCGCCAGTTTCTGCGCGGCGTCGGCGCCTTCGATGGTTTCCGAATCGACGTGGTCGATCTTCACCCGCACGTGGTTGCGCATGCCGGCGTGGCGCAGGGCCTCGTTCACCGACTTGTAGCTGTCCGACAGGTCAACGTACTTGCCGACCATGGCGATTTTCACCTCGCCTTGCGGGTGCTCGGTCTCATAGACCAGGTCGTCCCAGCGCTTGAGGTTGGTGGGCGGGGTGTTCAGGCGCAGCTTGTCGCAGACCAGGCCGTCCAGGCCCTGCTCGTGCAGCATGCGCGGCACCTTGTAGATGGTGTCCACGTCCCACATGCTGATCACGCCCCACTCGGGTACGTTGGTGAACAGCGAAATCTTGGCGCTTTCCTCTTCGGGAATGCGGCGGTCGGCGCGGCACAGCAGCGCGTCGGGCTGAATGCCGATCTCGCGCAGCTTCTGCACCGTGTGCTGCGTGGGCTTGGTTTTCAGCTCACCGGCCGCGGCGATCCAGGGCAGGTACGTGAGGTGCACGAAGGCCGTGTTGTTCGGGCCCATGCGCAGGCTCATCTGGCGCACCGCCTCCAGGAAGGGCAGCGACTCGATGTCGCCCACGGTGCCGCCGATCTCGACGATGGCCACGTCCACCGCCTCGGGGGTGTCCACGCCAGCGCCGCGCTTGATGAATTCCTGGATTTCGTTGGTGACGTGCGGGATCACCTGCACCGTCTTGCCCAGGTAGTCGCCGCGGCGCTCCTTCTCCAGCACCGACTGGTAAATCTTGCCGGTGGTGAAGTTGTTGGACTTCTTCATGCGCGTTTCGATGAAACGCTCATAGTGGCCCAGGTCAAGGTCGGTTTCGGCGCCGTCGTCGGTGACGAACACCTCGCCGTGCTGGAAGGGCGACATGGTGCCCGGGTCCACGTTGATGTACGGGTCGAGCTTGATGAGGGTGACGTTGAGGCCGCGCGACTCCAGCAGCGCGGCGAGGGATGCAGAAGCAATGCCCTTGCCCAGGGAGGACACCACACCGCCGGTGACGAACACAAATTTGGTCATGTCTCGGGCGAGCCAAGTGCTCGCAGGAGGTGGAAATGGGAATTATAAGTGGGCCCCCCAGCCCAGCCAGGTGCCCTCGGGGCGACCAGGAATTGCCATGTGTGCTGCTACATTGCGCGCCATGAATGACCTTGCTGGCAAACACATCGTCCTCGGCCTGTCTGGAGGCATCGCCTGTTACAAGTCGGCCGAGCTGTGCCGGGGCCTGATCCGCGCGGGCGCCACGGTGCAGGTGGTGATGACCGAGGCGGCCTGCCAGTTCATCACGCCGGTGACCATGCAAGCCCTCTCGGGGCGGCCGGTGGTGGTGTCGCAATGGGACGCGCGTGAGGGCAACAACATGCCCCACATCAACTTCAGCCGCGAGGCCCACGCCATCGTGGTGGCGCCGGCCAGCGCCGATTTCATCGCCAAGCTGGCCCAGGGCCGGGCGGACGAGCTCTTGTCGCTGATGTGCCTGGCCCGGCCGAGTGGCACGGTGCCGCTGCTGTTGGCGCCGGCCATGAACCGCGAGATGTGGGCCCACCCCGCCACGCAACGCAACCTGGCCCAGGTGCAGGCCGATGGCGCGCAGGTGCTGGGCGTGGGCGTGGGCGACCAGGCCTGCGGCGAAACCGGCGATGGCCGCATGCTGGAGCCCGACGAGTTGCTGGACGAAATCGTGGCCCGCTTCCAGCCCAAGCTGCTGCGTGGGGAGCACGTGCTGGTGACCGCCGGCCCCACCTTCGAGGCCATCGACCCCGTGCGCGGCCTCACCAACCTCTCCAGCGGCAAGATGGGTTTTGCCATCGCCCGGGCCGCCCGCGAGGCGGGTGCCCAGGTCACCCTGGTCACGGGGCCGGTGGCCCTGCCCACGCCGCGCGGCGTGCAGCGGGTGGACGTGCGCTCGGCCCTGCAGATGCAGGCGGCGGTGCAGGCGGCCGCGCCGCAAGCCAGCGTGTTCGTGGCAGCGGCGGCGGTGGCCGACTGGCGCCCGGCCACCTCGGCCGACCAGAAGATCAAGAAGGACGGCTCGGGCGACGTGCCCGCGCTGCACTTTGTGGAGAACCCCGACATCCTGGCCGGCGTGGCCGCCAGCGAGCGGGCCCGCAGCGGCGCCTTGTATTGCGTGGGGTTTGCCGCCGAGAGCCACGACCTGCTGGCCCACGCCCAGGCCAAGCGCCAGCGCAAGGGCGTGCCCCTGCTGGTGGGCAACATCGGCCCCGAGACCTTCGGGCGTGACGACAACACCCTGCTGCTGGTGGACGAGCGCGGCAGCATCGAGCTGCCCCGTGGCCCCAAGCTGGGCTTGGCGCGTCTGCTCGTGGCCGAGATCGCCCGCCGCCTCGCGCGCTGAACGGCCTCGGCCGCACGGGCCGGGAGGCAAGGGGCTGGGCTATGATTCATCAATAAGCATGCACTTATTGATGCAAGACCCAGGAGACCGCCCATGAGCCCGATCGATTCCCCCGCCGTGTCCAACCGCCGCCAGTGGCTGCGCCATGTGGGAGGCCTGGGCCTCGGCGCGGCCGCGTTGGCGGCGGTGCCCGAGGTGCGCCTGTTTGCCCAGCAGGTGCAAGAGTTCATTGCCGGCCCGCCCATGCCCGACATCGCGCCGCAGCAACTCAGCCAGCGCGTGTGGCTGATCTACGCCAAGGACGGTTTCCCCACCGAGGCCAACCAGGGAATGATGGCCAACGTCACCTTCGTGGTGACGAAGAAGGGCGTGGTGGTGCTGGACAGCGGTGGTTCGCTGCAGATTGGCCAGATGGCCATTCGCATGATCAAAAAGGTCACTTCCCTGCCGGTGGTGGCGGTGCTCAACAGCCACTACCACGGTGACCACTGGCTGGGCAACCACGCCTTCGTCGAGGCCTATGGCAAAGACCTGCCCATCTACGCGCTGGCCCACACCCGCGAGCAAATCGCCGGTGCCGAGGGCAGCCTGTGGCGCAGCCTGATGGAGCGCTGGACCAACCAGGCCACCCTGGGCACGCAGGTGGTGGCGCCCAACCGCACGGTGGAACACGGCCAGGTGCTCGACTTTGGCGACACCCAGATTCGCCTGCACCACTACGGCCGCGCGCACACGCCGTCCGACCTGTGCGTGGAGGTGGTGCAAGACAAGCTCACCTACGTGGGCGACATCGCCATGGACAACCGCATCGCCAACATGGACGACGGCTCCTACGTGGGCACTTTCAAGTACTACGAGGCGCTGCAGAAGGCCACGGGCGATCAGCTCTGGCTGCCGGGCCACGGCGTGGCCAGCCGAGACCTGTTGCGCCGCTACGGCGACTTCATGGCCGGCATCTACGAGCCTTGCCTGAAGGCGGTGAAAGACGCCGCCCCGGTGGAGGCTGCCCGCGCCGCCGTGCTGGCCGACCCGCGCGTGGCCAGCCGCGCCAAGACCATGCAGGGCTTTGACAGCAACATTGGCAAGTACGTGAGCCTGGCCTACCTGGAGGCCGAGAAAGAGGCGTTCTGATCGCGGGCCCGGGCCGGGCTCAGTCCCACCAGGGCAGCAGGCGCTTCATGGCGGCCACCTCGCCGCAGTGGTCGGGCGCGTAGCCCGGCAAGCCACCCAGGCGCTGTTGCCAGGCGTTGCTGCGCAGGCGGCGCAGCAGGGCTTGAAGCGGCGGCGTGTCGAGCGCGCTTTTCAGGCAGACCAGCAGGTAGCGCTCCTCGGTCAGGGGCACGAAATCCAGGCCTTGCGCTCTGGCCGCGTACTCGGTGCCCAGGCCCACGTCGGCGCTGCCGCTGGCCACGGCCGTGGCCACCGCCGCGTGTGAGCTTTCCACCCGCTCGTAACCGGCGATGTCTTGCGGCGGCAGTTCGGCCTGGGCCAGCAGCTCATCGAGCAGCAGGCGCGTGCCAGTGCCTTTCGCGCGGTTGACGAAACGGGCCTGAAGGCGGGCCACGTCTTGAACGGTTCGCAGGCGCAGCGGGTTGCCGCGCGCCACCATCAGGCCCTGGGCGCGGCGGGCAAAACCGATGATCTTGTGCAGACCGGGCTTGAGCAGCGGCCGGTAGGTGCGCGCACTCAGGCTGCCCGCTGCGGCGAAGGGCTGGGTGTGGAAGCCCGCCAGTTGGCATCGGCCCTCGTTCAGGGCGCGAATCGCGTCCACGCTGCCGCAGAAGCGAATGTCCAGGTGCAGCGGCGGATCGCCGCGCTGGGGGCCGGGCTCAGCGGCAGCGAACTCTTGCAGCTCGATCAGGGCGTGGTCGTGGCTGGCGTACAGGGTGATGAGTTCGCTCGGGCCTTCCGATGGGTGCCCATCCAGCGCCACGGCAAAGGCTCGCTCCAGCTCGGCGCGCAGGCTCTCCAGCTGCGGGCCCAGGCGAGCCTGCGCCAGGCGCTCGGCCGCCAGCAGGCGCTCGCCAAAAGGCGTGAGGCGGGCGGCCTGACCGCGTTCCCAGAAGATGAGGGCCTGGCCGAGGTCGGCCTCCCATTCCTTGAGCTGGCCCCACACGTGCCGGTACGACAAACCCTGCATGCGCGCCGCGCCCGAGATGGAGCCGCTGGCCTGCACCGCGTGCAGCACGTCCATCATGGGGTTGCGCAGCAGGGCCGGGCGCTCGGTGCGGCGGGGGCTCAGGGAGTAGGACAGCTCAATCTTGCGCATGAACGGGGAGTGTGCCGCAAGCGGCTCAGGGCTGGCCTTGCAGCCTATGCAGGCCAATTCATATGAAGTAATTGCGTACTGCAACGGCGGGGGAACTTGGCTAAGCTCCCGGCCCTTATGAACACGTTTGCCGACAGCGTGAGCACCGCGCTGCAATTGGTCTGGGCCGGAGACGCCGCCTTGTGGTCGGTGGTGACGCGCTCGCTCGCCGTGAGCGCCACCGCCTGCCTGATCGCCTGCAGCGCGGGCTTGCTGCTGGGCGCCTGGCTGGCCTCGGCGCGCTTTCCGGGCCGCGAGTGGGTGCTCACGGTGCTCAACACCTTGCTGGCCATTCCCTCGGTGGTGGTGGGCCTGGTGATTTACCTGCTGCTGTCGCGATCGGGGCCGCTGGGCCACCTGGGCTGGTTGTTCAGTTTCCAGGCCATGGTGCTGGCGCAATCGGTGCTGGTGCTGCCCCTGGTCACGGCGCTCACCCGGCAGGTGGTGGAAGACGCTGACCGCAGCCATGGCGAACAGCTGAGGTCGATGGGCGCCGGCACGGCGGTGCGCAGCCTGCTGCTGGCCTGGGACGAGCGCTACGCCTTGCTGACGGTGGTGATCACCGCCTTCGGCCGCGCCGTGTCCGAGGTGGGCGCGGTGATGATCGTGGGCGGCAACATCGACGGCTTCACCCGGGTCATGACCACCGCCATCGCGCTGGAGACCAGCAAGGGCGACCTGCCTCTGGCCCTGGGCCTGGGCATCGTGCTGCTGGCGGTGGTGCTGCTGCTCAATGCCGTGGTCTCGGGCTTGCGGCGCTGGCGCGAGCGCGCCGATGGCACGGGGCCCGTGGTGGTGCTGGCATGAGTGGCCTGCCCGTGGTGACCCCGGTGGCCTTGGCCCAGCCCTGCTTTGACCTGAAGGCCGTGCAAGTGCGCCTGGGCCGTGGGCCGGTGCCCACCTTGCACGACATTCGCCTGTGCATTCGCCCCGGTGAGCGCGTGGCCCTGGTGGGCGCCAACGGCAGCGGCAAAAGCACCTTGCTGCGCGCCTTGCACGGCCTGCTGCCGCTGAGCGCGGGCGAGATGCTCACGCCACCGCGCCAGCGCGTGGCCATGCTGTTTCAGCGGCCGCACCTGTTGCGCATGAACGTGTTGCGAAACATCGCCCTGGGCCTGTGGCTGCAGGGCATGCCCTGGAAGGCGGCCAAGGAACGCGCCCAACTGGCCCTGCAAAAGGTGGAGTTGTCGGCGGTGGCCGGGCGCAGCGGCCGGGCTTTGTCGGGCGGGCAACAGCAGCGCGTGGCGCTGGCGCGCGTGTGGGCGATCGACCCCGATGTGTGGCTGCTGGATGAGCCCACCGCCAGCCTGGACCCGCACGCCAAGCGCGAGGTCGAGGCCCTCATCGACGCTTTCACTGGCCACGGTGCCAACGGCCGCGCCACCCCGCCCACGCTGGTGTTCAGCAGCCACAACCTGGGCCAGGTCAAGCGCCTGGCCACGCGCGTGGTGTACCTGGAACAAGGCCGCCTGCTGGCCGACCTGCCGGTGCGCGAGTTTTTCGATCACGACCTGTTGCGGGCGCACTGCCCACAGGCCCATTTGTTTGTTCAAGGAGAAAGCCTGTGATTGCCTTCCGACGCTGTGCCATCGCCACCGCCATCGGTGCCGCCAGCCTGCTGGCCAGCGCCAGTGCCCTGGCCCAGAGCATCGTGGTGGCCTCGACCACGTCCACCGAGCAGTCGGGCCTGTTCGGCCACCTCCTGCCAGCCTTCAAGAAGGCCACCGGCATCGACGTGAAGGTGGTAGCCCTGGGCACCGGCCAGGCCATCGACATGGCCCGCCGTGGCGACGCCGACGTGCTGTTCGTGCACGACAAGGTGGCCGAAGAGAAGTTCGTGGCCGATGGCTTCGCGGCCAAGCGTTTTGAGGTGATGTACAACGACTTCGTGCTGATCGGCCCCAAGGCCGACCCGGCGCGGACCAAGGGCAATGACATCGTGGCGGCGCTGAAGAAGGTGGCCGCCGCCAACGCGCCCTTCGTCTCGCGCGGCGACAAGAGCGGTACCCACGCGGCCGAGCTGCGCTTCTGGAAGATGGCCGAGAGCGATGCCAACAAGGGCAGCGGCTACAAGGAGTGCGGCTGCGGCATGGGCCCGGCCCTGAACATCGCCGCCAGCGCGCCCACCGGCGCCTACGTGCTGTCCGACCGCGGCACCTGGCTGAGCTTCAAGAACCGCGCCGACCTGACCGTGCTGGTGGAGGGCGACAAGCGCCTGTTTAACCAATACGGCGTGATGCTGGTGAGCGCCGCCAAGCACCCGCAGGTGAAGACGGCCGAAGGCCAGAAGTTCGTGGACTGGGTCACCGGCCCGGCCGGCCAGTCGGCGATCGCGGCATACAAGATCGGCGGTGAGCAACTGTTCTTCCCGAACGCCACGAAATGAAGCCCACCCCCGCGCCGCACCTTCGGTGCGTCACCCCCTCAAGGGGGCAACACCTGCGGACTGGCAGAGCCAGATCCGCGGTGTTCTGGGTTGGACTTCCCCTCGCTCTGACGGGGTGTGCCATGACGAAACAAGCCCCTTCGCCCTCGGTGGACGCGGCGCCCATCGCCGTCTACGCCGCGGGCAGCCTGCGCGAGGTGCTCACCGAGATCGCGCGTGACCACCAGGCCCGCACGGGGCAGCCGGTGGCGCTGACCTTCGGCGCCTCGGGCTTGCTGCGCGAGCGCATCGAAAAAGGCGAGGGCGCCCAGGTGTTCGCGTCGGCAGACACGCAGCACCCGCAGCGCCTGGCCGCAGCCGGGGGCTGGCAGGCGCCCACGGTGTTCGTGCGCAACAGCCTGTGCGCGCTCACCCAGGCCAGCGTGAGCACCACGCCCGATGGGTTGTTGGCGACGCTGCTGGACCCGGCCGTTCGCGTGGGCACGTCCACTCCCAAGGCCGATCCGTCGGGCGATTACGCCTGGGAGCTGTTCCGCAAAGCCGATCGCCTGCGCCCGGGGGCTTACGCCACGCTGGACGCCAAGGCCTTGAAGCTCACCGGCGGGCCCGATTCGCCCAAGGCCCCGGCGGGCCGAGGCACCTACGCCTGGGTGATGGACGAGGGCCGGGCTGATGTGTTCCTGACCTACTGCACCAACGCGGTGGCGGCGCAGCAAGAGGTGCCGCGCCTGAAGGTGGTGGCGCTGCCGCCTGCGCTGCAAGTGGGCGCGGCCTATGGCCTGACGGTGCGCCAGGGCGCGCCCGCCGCCGCTCAGGCATTCGCCCAGGCCCTGCTGGCGCCGCCCGCGCAGCGCACCCTGGCGCGTTACGGCTTTGCCGCGCCATGAGCGCCGAACGCCATCACAATGGGCGGCTTCCCAGCCCAACGAGAAAGGCACAGCCATGAAAGGCGACCCCAAAGCCATCGCGCACCTGCAGGCGCAACTCAAGAACGAGCTGACCGCCATCAACCAGTACTTCGTGCACTACCGCATGCTCAAGCACTGGGGCCTGGACAAGCTGGCGGCCAAGGAATACAGCGAGTCGATCGGCGAGATGAAGCACGCCGACGCCTTGATGGACCGCATCTTCACCCTCGACGGCCTGCCCAATCTGCAAGACCTGGGCAAGCTCAAGATCGGCGAAGACGTGCCGGAGATCCTGCGCTGTGACCTGGCGCTGGAAACGGCGGCGCAGGCCACCATCAAAGAGGGCATTGCCCACTGCGAGTCGGTGCGCGATTACGTCTCGCGCGACCTGCTGCAGCACATCCTGGACGACACCGAGGAACACATCGACTTCCTCGAAACCCAGATCGAGCTGATCGACAAGGTGGGCCTGCCCAACTACCTGCAAAGCCAGATGGGCTCGGTGAGCTGAGCCCATTCAGCCGGCCCGACCGGCGGCGGCTCACTGGCTTGTGTTCGCGAATGAGAGGAATTATCATTCGCGACATCCAAGCCAGTTTTTCTGTCCGCCATGATTGTTTGTGTGTGCCGCCGCGTCAGCGACAAAACCATCGCGCATTGCGCCCGCTCGGGCATGGCGTTTGACGACATTCAGTTGGAACTGGGCGTGGCCACCCAGTGCGGCCAGTGCGAGGGCTGCGCCCGCGCCGTGTGGGCCGAGTGCGCCCCGGGCCAGCCGGTGGCCCACTTGCAGCGCGAGCCGCTGGACGCGCGCCAGGTGCTCAGCGTCTGAGCGAGGCGGCCACCACGGCCAGCCTCAGCGCACCATGGCCACCCCTTTGATCTGCGCCCACACCGCCCGGCCGGGCCGAATGCCCAGCCGCGCGGCCGATGCCTGCGTGATGCGCGACAGCAGCCGCGTGCCGGGCGCCTCACCCACCTGAAGCCCCACCAGCACCTGGGCCGGGCCATCGGGGCTCAGGTCGGTGACGGTGGCGGGCAGCACGTTCACCACGCTGCTCTGCTCGGGTGGCACCAGGGACAGCGTCACGTCGCGGGCCTGCACCCGCACGCGCACCCGTCGCCCCACGGCGGGCGGCTCTTGGCGGGCGCGGGGCAGCCAGAGCGCGCCGCCATCAAAGCGCAGGCGGTCCATGCCGGGTTCGTCGCTGGCCTCCACCTCGGCGGCCACCAGGGCGCTGGCGCCGTCGCCATGGGCCAGGGGCAGGTCAGCGCGGGCCAGCAGCTCGGCCACCGGGCCCTGGGCCTGCACGCGGCCGGCTTGCAGCAGCACGAGCTGGTCGCCCAGGCGCAAGGCTTCGTCGAGCGAGTGGGTCACGTAGAGCACGGGAATGTCCAGCGCTTCGTGCAGTTGCTCCAGCCAGGGCAGGATGTCGCCCTTGCGCGTGGCGTCCAGCGCGGCCAGGGGCTCGTCCATCAGCAGCACGCGCGGGCTGGTGGCCAGGGCGCGGGCAATGGCCACGCGCTGGCGCTCGCCACCCGAGAGTTCGTGCGGGCGGCGCTGCAGCAAGTGCTCAATGCCCAGCAGCGCCAAGCCGTGGTCCCAGGCGTGGCGGCGCTGGGCAGGGGGCGTGCGGTCAAAGCCATAGCGCAGGTTGGCCTGCACGCTCAGGTGATCGAACAGGCTGGCCTCTTGAAACACATAGCCCAGCGGGCGCCGGTGCGTGGGCAGAAAACGGCGTTGCGCGCTGTCTTGCCAGACCTCGCCGCCCACCTCCACGCGGGCCTGTGCCTTGGGCTCTAGCCCGGCCAGCACGCGCAGGCAGGTGGTTTTGCCCGAGCCCGAGGGGCCGAACAACACGGTCACCCCCTGGCCCGGCAGGCGCAGGTCAATGTCCAGCGAGAAGTCGCCCCGGTCCAGGCGGGCTTGCAGCCGCAGCTCGGTTGGGCTCATGGTCGCGGCCCCGTGGCGCGCCGCTGCACCAGTTGCAGCACCAGCAGCACGCAAAAGGCAAAGGCCAGCATGAGCGCGGCCAGGCGGTGGGCGTCGCCGTATTGCAGGGCCTCGACGTGGTCGTAGATCTGCACCGACACGGTTCGCGTCACGCCGGGAATGTTGCCGCCCACCATCAGCACCACGCCAAATTCGCCCACGGTGTGGGCAAAGGCCATCACCACGCCAGCGATCAGGCCGGGCCGGCACAGCGGCAGCACCACGGTGAAGAAGCGGTCCAGCGGCGAGGCGCGCAGGGTGGCGGCGGCTTCCAGGGCGCGCGGGTTGAGCGACTGCATGGCCGTCAGCACCGGTTGCACCATGAAGGGCAGCGAATAGAAGACCGAGGCCACCACCAGCCCGCTGAAGCTGAAGGTGAGCAGGCCCCAGCCCATGGCCTGCGTCCACTGGCCCACCGGCCCATTGGGGCCAAGGGCGACCAGCACATAAAAGCCCAGCACCGAGGGCGGCAGCACGAACGGCAGGGCCACCAGCGCACCCACCGGGTGGCGCCAGACCGAGCGCGAGGTGGCCAGCCACCAGGCCAGCGGCACGCCCAGCACCAGCAAGATGGCGGTGGTGGTAGCGGCGACCTTGAGCGTCAGGCCGATGGCTTGCCAGTCGTCGGGGGTGAGCATCAGAAGGTGTAGCCGAAGGAACGGATCAGGTCTTGGCCGGCCGGGCTTTGCATCAGCTTCACCAGCGCGCGGGCGGCTTCGTTGCGGGCGCCGCGCTTCAGCAGCACGGCGTCCTGGCGGATCGGCTCATGGTACTGGGCCGGTACCACCCACATCGAGCCACTCTTGAGACGGCCACCTTCCAGCACCTGAGACAGGGCCACGAAGGCCAGTTCGGCGTTGCCGGTGTGGGCGAAGTTGTAGGTCTGCGCGATGCTTTCGCCCTGCACCAGGCGCGGCGCCAGGGCCTGGGTCAAGCCAAGTTGTGCCAGGGTTTGCATGGCCGCCGCGCCATACGGCGCGGTGCGCGGGTTGGCCACGGCCAGGCGGCGCCAGCCGTCTTGGCGCAGCACCTGCCCTTGTTTGTCCACCAGGTCGGGCCGGGCCGACCACAGCACCAACTGGCCGGTGGCGTACAGGAAGCGGCTGCCGGGCGCGGTGAGGCCTTCGCTCTCGGCCTTGGCCACTGTGGCCTGGTCGGCCGCCAGGAACAGGTCGAACGGGGCGCCGTTGGCGATCTGGGCGTAGAGCCGGCCCGTGGCGCCCACCACGATCTCCAGCCGGTGGCCGGTGGTTTTCTCCAGCACGGCGGCTAGGGCACGCAGGGGCTCGGCGAAGTTCGCGGCCACAGCCACCGTGGCCTGGGCGGCCTGGGCCGACCACGAGGCCAGCAACAGGGCGGCGGTGCTCAGGAAAAGGCGGAGGTGGCGTGAGAACATGCGGGCTCCTTGCAGCGCCAAGACAGTCGCTATTCCAAAATAGAATAGCGCGAAGTATAGCGGCCACCCCTTGTCCATGCCCGTTTCGCCCCTTCCCCAGATGCCCCTTGCGGGGCTGCCCGACGCATTGAGCGATGCCAGCGCCGACAAGCGACTGGACGTGCTGCGCCGCATCGCGGGCGGCGCGTCCATTTCGCAGGCCGCACGGGAGTGCGGCATCAGCTACAAGGCGGCGTGGCAGGCGCTGGAAACCCTCTCGGCCCTGAGCGGGCAGGTGCTGGTGGAGCGCAGCGTGGGCGGCGCGGGTGGCGGTGGGGCGCGCATCACGCCCGCGGGCGAGCAGTTGCTGCAACTGGCCGATGCCCTGGCGCAAGCCCGCGCGGCGGTGCTGGCGCGTTTCGCTGGCCAGGCGGGCCTGGCGTTGGGCCTGGGCCTTCGCACCAGCATGCGCAACCAGTTGGCCTGCCGGGTGGAGGCCTTGCACGCCGAGTCGGACCAAGACCCCACGGTGTGGGTGCAGGCGCGCACCGCAGGTGGCGTGCGGCTGTGCGCCAGCGTCACCCGCGAGAGCGCCGATCTGCTGGGCCTGGCCCCCGATGCGCAGGTGCTCTTGCTGTGCAAAGCCACGGCGGTGTCGGTGGGCACGGCGCATGGCGAGGCCACGCTGGCCGAGGGCGAGTGGGCGGTCTGCCGCTTCAACGGCGTGGTGGAGCGCGTCACCCCGGGCCTTGAGCGCGACGAGGTGGTGCTGGCTTTGCCGGGCGGTGGCCACTGGGTGGGGTTTGCGCCACACCCCTTCGCCCTGGTGCCGGGCCAGCCGGCGGGCGCCTCGGTGGCGGCCTCGGCGGTGGTGGTGGCCCTGGGCTGAAGGCCGTCAGCGGCGCTTGGCGTTGAGCTTGCGGTAGAGGGTGGCGCGGCTGATGCCCAAGGCGCGCGCGGCGTCCATCACGTTGCCGCCAGCGTCGTCCACCGCCTTGCGGATGAGGGCGGTTTCCACGTCTTTCAGGGGCAGGCCATGGGCACTGGCGCTGCGCCGCTGCCCGGGCGTGGCGTCGCGCCGGGTTTGGGCCAGCACCTGCACCCGCAGGCCCGACCACAGTGGCAGTTCGGTGCCGGCCTTGCCGTGGCGGGCGGCATCGAACAGGCCATCGATGGGCAAGGCGAAGTGGGCACTGGCGTGGCCGGGCGGGGTGCCGGGGGCAATGTCCAGCATCTCGGCGGCCGGGCGGTTCAGGCCGGTGATCTGGCCATCGGCGTCCAGGCAGACCAGGCCATCGCTGTCGTCCCCCAACACGCGCCCAGGCCAGTTCAGGCGCAGCAGCAACTCATGGGGCTGGGCCAGGGTGAGGGCGTTTTCGATGGTGCGCGCGGCCTGCGAGACCAGGTGCTTCAAGGCGGGCTGCTCGGGCACGGCCACGCCGGTGAGGTCAAGCATGCCCACGCATTCGCCACCCGGGCCCCATATGGGCGCGCCGGCGCAGCTGTAGACGCTGGTGTCGTCAAAGAAGTGCTCGCCCCGGTGCAGCCACACCGGTTGTTGCTCGGCCAGGGTGGCGCCGATGGCGGTGGTGCCCACGGTGGCTTCTGACAGGTCCACCCCGATGCGGGCAATGCGCGTGGCGCGGGGGTCTTGGCGGTCAATGGGGCCGTTCACGTCGATCACCACGCCGCGCGCGTCGGTGAGCAGGGTGAAGTAGCGGGTGTGGGCCACGGCCCGCGAGAGCGAGCGCAGCACGGGCGCGGCGGCCTGCAGCAGCCATTGGTTGTGCTCCAGCGCCTGGCGCACGCCCGAGGGCGTGACGGCCTGGAATTCCACCGCGCGGGTGGGCTCCAGGCCGCGCTCGAGGCAGCGCTGCCAGGAGCGCTGCAGCCAAGGGGCCAGCGCCGGGGCCGGCCCCGCCTCGCGGGCCAGCAGAAATCGCCGCCGTGCCTGGTCGATCAGGGCCAGACGGTCGGCGGCGCCATGGTGGGGGAGGGCGTGTGCAGCCATGTCAGCGGCCATTACACCAGCGGTGACGGCCGGACGCGAGGCATCACCGTGTCGTCGGCCTCAGGGCTTTCCCGAGGGTGGAAGGCTCAGGCGCTGGCCGGTGGCGGCGGTCAGCGCCGCGAGGTCGGCCGGCTCGTCCAGGTCTTGCACATGGGCCAGCGCGTGGGCCGCCCAAGTGGCCACCTGTTCGGGGTGCTCGCGCCGCCAGGCCTTCACGCCGCCACGGCCCCGGGCATGCAGGGTGGCGCAGCCCTGGGCGTCCAGCACGATGGGGTGGCCGGGCTGGCCTTGCACCGTGGGCACCAGGGCTTGCGCGCCGGCCGGGCGCTGATCGAAGGCGTCAAGGGCGGCGCGCAGGTGCGCGGCTTGCAGGCCGGGCTGGTCGGCCAGCAGCACCAGCAGGCGCTCAGGCCAGGGGCCTTGCTGCGCGATGGCGGCCAGGCCCAGGTGCAGCGAGTCGGTGGGGTCGGGCCCGGGCTGGGGGTTGGTCACCGCCTGGGGCCGCTCTTGCGCAGGCCATTGGGCGATGGAGGCCGCCAAGCGCTCGGCGTGGTGGCCCAGCACCACCACGGCCTCTTGGGCGCCGGCCTGGCGGGCGGCGAGCAGCAGGCGTTGCCACAGGGGCTGGCCGTCCACCTCGATCAGGGGCTTGGGCACGAAGCCCATGCGCGAGCCGGCGCCAGCGGCCAGCAGCAAGGCGTGAACGCGACGGGCGGCGCCGACCATGGGGCTCAAGCCGCGCGCGGCACGCCGCAGACCGGCGCGCTGGCCAGCGCGCCTTCGGCGTCTTTGGCCGGGCCCACCGCCACGCTGCTGGGCAAGATGACGCCGTTCTTGGTGGCCAGCACCTCGGCCATCACGCTCACCGCGATTTCGGGCGGGGTCTTGCTGCCGATGTACAGGCCGATGGGCCCACGCAGGCGCGCCAGGCTCTCGTCGGTCTGGCCAAAGTGCTCGATCAGGCGCTGGCGGCGGGCCTCGTTGTTGCGCCGCGAGCCGATGGCGCCGATGTAGAAGGCCTCGGTTTCCAGCGCCTCGATGAGCGCCAGGTCATCGAGCTTGGGGTCGTGGGTGAGGGCGATCACGCAGGTGCGCCGGTCCACGCCGAAGGTGCGCACCAGGTCGTCGGGCATTTCCTTCGAGAGCGTCACGCCGGGCACGCGCCAGCCTTCGCGGTATTCCTCGCGCGGGTCGCACACCGTGACCTCAAAACCGCTGAACAAAGCCATGGTGCTGAGGTACTCGGTGAGCTGCCCGGCGCCAATGAGCAGCATGCGGTACTCGGGGCCGAAGGTGTTGTGCAGCACGCCGCCTTCTTCGCGCAGCGGCGCGGGCGCGGTCAGCGGGGTGAGGGTGACGGCGCCGCTGCCCAGGTGGGTGCTGCGCTGCATGAGCTGGCCACGCGCGAGTTGCTCCAGCAGGGCTTGCAGGCTGGCGGGGTCGGGGTCGAACTCCAGCACCAGTTCCAGTGTGCCGCCACAAGGCAGGCCAAAGCGGTGTGCCTCGTCGGCCGTGACCCCGTAGGTCACGCGCTCGGGCGGTCCGGTGGGGATGTCGTGCGTGAGGCCGGTGGTGGCGCTGTGCGGCGCGTGCACGCGGCTGTAGCGGTAGATCAGGTCGTCTTCGATGCAGCCACCGGAGACCGAGCCCACCACCGCGCCGTTTTCGCACAAGGCCATGGTGGAGCCCACCGGGCGGGGCGACGAGCCCCAGGTGCGCACCACGGTGGCCAGCAGGGCGCGGTGCCCTTGGGCGCGCCACTGGTGCAGGGTGCGCAGAACGGTGACGTCAAGGTTTTCCATGCTCAATGAAAGTGGGTGAAGGACGCGACCCGCGCGTGCAGGGCCTGGTGCTGTCCCCGTTGGGTGAACCGGGTGCCGGGCGCGAAGAACCGGTGATTCTGCCCCTGTGCCCAAGGTCGGGCCTGTTGGCGGTGGGATGGCCCTTCATCGGCAGGGTGCGGCTGGCGGGCGGCATGGCGGCGGGCCTTGTCTCAATTTGAGACTTTTCCCGAATCCGCTTTCCCGACCAGGGAAAACCCTCAGCAATACCCATGGGCGTACCCCAACAATCGTATGCAGAGAACTGCATAAGACCCGGCAGCGCGCAGTCTCTGCCCCACCTGGAGACCCACATGCAAAAAATCCTTCACATCAACCCGGACAAGTGCACCGGGTGCCTGCAGTGCGAGATGGCCTGCTCGTTCGAGAACTACGGCACCTACGCCACCTCGAAGTCGCGCATCAAGGTGTTCGACTTCCACCACACCGGCAAGAAGGTGCCCTACACCTGCACCCAGTGCGACGAGGCCTGGTGCCTGCACGCCTGCCCGGTAGAGGCCATCACGGTGGACAAGCTCACCGGCGCCAAGGTGGTGAACGACAGCACCTGCGTGGGTTGCAAGGTGTGCACCATCGCCTGCCCCTTCGGCACCATCAACTACGTGCAGGAAACCGGCAAGGTGCAGAAGTGCGACCTGTGCGGTGGCGAGCCCGCCTGCGCCGAGGCCTGCCCCACGGGCGCCATCACCTTCATTGACGCCAACTGGACCGGCCTGGACAAGATGAAGCAGTGGGCCGACAAGCTGGGCAACCAGCCTTCCGCCGCCTGAGCCCGAACCATTTAGGAGAACGATCATGTCGTGGGCTGGAAAAATCCTTCGCGTCAACCTCACCGCTGGCACCGTCAAGTCCGAGCCGCTGAACATGGAGTGGGCGCATGCCTACCTGGGCTCGCGCGGGCTGGGCAGCAAATACCTCATCAGCGAGATCGACCCCAAGGTCGATCCGCTCTCGCCCGAGAACAAGCTGATCTGGGCCACCGGGCCGCTCACCGGCACCATGGCCTCCACCGGCGGGCGCTACACCGTCATCACCAAAGGCCCGCTCACGGGCGCCATCGCCTGCTCGAACTCGGGCGGCTACTGGGGCGCCGAGCTGAAGATGGCCGGCTGGGACATGGTCATCGTCGAGGGCAAGAGCCCCACGCCGGTGTACCTCTACATCAACGACGACGTGGCCGAGCTGCGCGATGCGTCTTCGCTGTGGGGCCAGAGCGTCTGGAAGACCGAAGAGGCGCTGAAGACCTCGCTGCAAGACCCGCTGACGCGTGTGTCCAGCATCGGCCCGGCCGGTGAGAACGGCGTGCTCTACGCCGCCATCGTCAACGACCTGCACCGTGCCGCCGGCCGCTCTGGCGTGGGCGCGGTGATGGGCAGCAAAAACCTCAAGGCCATTGCGGTGCGCGGCACCAAGGGCGTGGGCAACATCCGCGACCCCAAGGCCTTCATGAAGGTCACCTTCGAGAAGAAGAAGATCCTGGCCGAGAACCCGGTGACGGGCCAGGGCCTGCCCACCTACGGCACCCAGGTGCTGATGAACGTGATCAACGAAATGGGCGCCCTGCCCACGCGCAACCACCGCGAGGTGCAGTTCGAAGGCGCCAAGGACATCTCGGCCGAGGCCATGGCCACGCCGCGCGAGACCGACGGCAAGAAGCACCTGGTGACCAACCAGGCCTGCTTCGGCTGCACCATCGCCTGCGGGCGCATCAGCAAGATGGACGAGAGCCACTTCACGGTGCAGAACAAGCCGCAGTACTGGGGCGCCAATGGCGGCCTGGAGTACGAAGCCGCCTGGGCGCTGGGCGCGGCCAACGGCGTGAACGACCTGGAGGCCCTGCAGTACGCCAACCTGCTGTGCAACGAGTACGGCATGGACCCGATCAGCTTTGGTGCCACCGTGGGCGCGGTGATGGAGCTGTACGAGATGGGCGTGCTCACCAAAGAGCAGATCGGCGTGGACGCGCCCTTTGGCTCGGCCGCCGCGCTGGCGGCCTTCGCCGAGATGGTGGGCAAGGCCGAGGGCTTTGGCAAAGAGATTGCCCAGGGCTCGGCCCGCCTCACCAAGAAGTACGGCCACCCCGACCTGTCGATGAGCGTGAAGGGCCAGGAATTCCCGGCCTACGACGGCCGCGCCATCCAGGGCATCGGCCTGGCCTACGCCACCAGCAACCGCGGTGCCTGCCACCTGCGCGGCTATACCATCGCCTCTGAGGTGCTGGGCATTCCCGTGAAGACCGACCCGGTGGAGAGCGAGGGCAAGCCCGAGCTGGTGAAGGCCTTCCAGGACGCCACCGCCGCCTTCGACTCGTCTGGCCTGTGCGTCTTCACCACCTTCGCCTGGGGCGTGGCCGACCTGGCCCCGCAGTTGCAGGCCGCCTGCGGTGAGCAGTACACCACCGAAGAGCTGGAGAAGATTGGCGAACGCATCTGGAACATGGAGCGCGAGTTCAACAACGCCGCCGGCTTCACCAAGGCCGACGACTCGCTGCCCAAGCGCCTGCTGACCGAAGCCGCCAAGACTGGTGCCTCCAAGGGCATGGTCAGCAAGCTGCCCGAGATGCTGCCCAAGTACTACGCCGTGCGCGGCTGGGACAGCGAAGGCCGCCCCACCGCCGACACCAAAGCCCGCCTGGGCCTCTGAGCCCCGGCCTTGCAACCATGGAGAAGCGGTCCGCGTGACCGCTTCTTTCTTGGGGAGAACTGCACCATGACCCACCACGTCATCCTGGGCGCCGGTCCGGCCGGCGTCATCGCGGCCGAGACCATTCGCAAGCACGCGCCTCGCGACACCATCACCTTGATCGGCGACGAGAACGAGGCGCCGTATTCCCGCATGGCCATTCCCTACCTGCTGATCGGCAAGGTGGGGGAAGAGGGCACGCACCTGCGCCACACGCCCGACCACTTCGAGCGCCTGAACATCCAGGTGCTGCGCGGCGTGCGCGCCCGGGTGCTGGACTCGGCCAAGCGCACGCTCGAACTCAGCGACGGCCGCACCATCGGCTTTGACAAGCTGCTCATCGCCACTGGCTCATCGCCCGCCACCCCTCCCATTCCGGGCATTCAAGGGCCCGGCGTGCACAGTTGCTGGACGCTGGCCGATGCCCGGGCCATCGCCCGCCTGGCCCAACCCGGCGCCAAGGTCTTGCAGATGGGCGCCGGTTTCATCGGCTGCATCATCATGGAAGCCTTGCAGCAGCGCGGGGTGGAGCTGTCGGTGGTGGAGATGGGCGACCGCATGGTGCCCCGCATGATGGGCCCCACCGCCGGCGGCATGATCAAGGCGTGGTGCCAGACCAAGGGCGTCAAGGTGTTCACCGGCACGCGGGTGGAGGCCATCGAGCGCGGTGCCGCGGGCGCGCCCGGCTTGCAAGGCAAGATCGAAGAGGTGGTGGGCATCGGCCAGTCGGCCATGCCCACCGGCCCGATGCGGGTGCGCCTGTCCAGCGGCGAGTGCCTGGAGGCCGATCTGGTCATCAGCGCCACCGGCGTCAAGCCCAACATCGGTTTCCTGGAGAACTCTGGCGTGCGCTGCCTGGTGGGGGTGCTCACCGACGAAACCCTGCAGACCAACGTGCCCGGCATCTACGCCGCTGGCGATTGCGCCGAGGCCTTTGACAAGGTCAGCGGCAAGACCATCGTCAGCGCCATCCAGCCCAACGCAGCCGAGCAGGCCCGCGTGGCCGCGCTCAACATGGTGGGCCGAAAGACCGAGCTCAAAGGCGTGACGCAGATCAACGTGCTCGACACCCTGGGCCTGATCTCCAGCAGCTTTGGCAACTGGGAAGGGCTGCCCGGCGGGCAGGGCGTGGAGCTGACCGACCAGGCCGGCCACAAGCACCTGAGCCTGCAGTTCAAAGACGACCTGCTGGTGGGCTGCAACAGCGTGGGCTGGACCGAGCACGTGGGCGTGATGCGCGGGCTGGTGGAAGGCCAGGTGCACCTGGGCGAGTGGAAAGACCGCCTGCTGGCCGACCCGACCCGCCTGATGGACGCCTACCTCGCCAACGCGCAGGGGCAGGGGCATTGGAGTGGCGCGGCCGATGAGCGCCGTCGCTGAGGCAACATCCTGGCCATGCAAATCACCTTCAAGCTCTTTGCCACGCTGACCGACTACCTGCCGCCTGAGGCACGGCGCGGCAACCAGCTCACGCTGGACGTGCCGCCCGACGCGCCCATTGCCCGCATCATCGAGCCCTACGGCCTGCCGCCCAAGCTGGTGCACCTGGTGCTGGTGAATGGCCGCTACATCGCGCCCGAAGCCCGCGCCACCACCACCTTGCAAGAGGGCGATGTGCTGGCCATCTGGCCGCCCATCGCCGGCGGCTGAGGCGGCCGGGCGAGCCATGCAATCCCACTACCCTGAGCACTTCGAGCGCGACATGGGCTGCACCGAGGCCGACTGGCAGCGCTGGCTGTCCGCCGCCATTGGCGAACACCCGTGGCGGCAAGACGGCACTCAGGCGAAGGTAGACCTGCCCGGTGGCGTGCTGGTCCTGCGCTGGGCCGTGCAGCCGCCGCGCGTGATCGCACTGGTGCGCTTGCCGGTGTTGCGCGTGGGCTTCGCGTTCGAGGGCGTGGACGCCGACCAGCGCCAGCGCTTCATGAAGCGCTTTGACCTCTACATGCAGCGCGGTGGGGGCTAGCTCCCACCCCCTTTCCACTCAGCGGTTGGGGCAATCGTTGGGTGCTGCCTCGCCGCGCGCCCAGCACAGCGCACTGGCCTTGGGGTGCGGGCGCGGCAAGCCCTCGCGGTCCAGCCGCACCACGCGCGTGCGCCAGGCGCGCACGCCCGTGGCGTCCAGTTCCAGGCGCAGCAGCCAGCCGGTTTTCTGCGGCTCTTCGCTGAAGCCGTCAAACACGAAATTGCCCAGGCTGTAGACGATGGGCTTGCCCGCGTGCACCTCGACGTCTTGCGTGACGTGTGGGTGCCCGCCCACCACCGCGTCCGCCCCCGCCTCGATCATCAGCCGGGCCAGGGCACGCTGCCGGGGCGCGGCCAGCGGCTCGTGCTCCCAGCCCCAGTGCATGAACGGAATCACCAGGTCGGCCCGGTGCACCGCGCGCGCCCGCGCGATGTCGCGCGTCACCTGCTCGTTCTCGCTCCAGGCGATGCCCGGCTGGTCCACGTCGGCCTCAAAGCTGCGCGGCATGAACTCGTTGTAAGCCAGCAGGGCCACGCGCAGGCCGTTGCGTTCAACGATCAGCGGCTCGTGCGCCTCGGCCAGGGTGTGTCCTGCGCCGAAGCGGCGAATGCCGGCCGCGTCCAGGCGCCGCAGGGTGTCGGCCAGCGCCACCGGGCCGTAATCGCCCGCGTGGTTGTTGGCCAGGCCCACGGCGTCCACGTGCCGCGCCAGCGGTTTCAGCACCCGTGGGTGCGCGCGAAAGGTGTAGGGCTTGCCCGGCACCGGCTGCCCGGTGGTGGCCACAATGGCCTCCAGGTTGGCCACGCGCACATCGGCGTCGCGCAGCCAGTGCGCCACGTGGGCGAAGGGGTCTCGGCCGCTGCGCACCACGCGACCGGGCGTGTCGTCCAGCATCACGTCGCCCACGAACGCGATGGTGAACTGGCGCGACCCGGGTGTCCTGGCTTCTCCTGTCTGCGCCCCCGCCAGCGCGCAGGCCAGCGCCGCCAGCAGGCCCAGGCACCAGGGCGTGAGGCGCCTCATGGCCGGCCCCCGATCCAGTGGCACTCAAACTGAAACTGCCGCTCCATGCGCCGTGCGTACACCCACTGCACCCCGGTGAGGGTGGGCTGGCCGAACGAAGCCGCCACCATCTCTCGCGTGTAGCTCACCTGGTGCAGCACCAGCCGCCCGGCCTCGTCCACCTCTTGTGTGTAGAGCTTCACGTGGTCGATCGCCTGGCCGCTCGCGTCGGCCACCACCACCGCCTTGAAGCGGAAGCGGTCGTTCAGCGTGACCGGCTTCACCGTGTAAGGGTCTGGCGTGGGCACGGCATCAAGCGTGAGGGGGGTGTTGTCGCTCTCCAGCTGGCAGCGCAGCGTGGGCAAAGCGTTCGCCGCCGTGGCCGGTGCCGCGAGGCAGAGGGCGCTCAGTGGGCCGAGCAGCCAGAGGAAGGTCAGTGGTCGCATCGGCCGATGGTATCGGCCCGCCCTGACGCCAGATCGAGGGGTTTACGCCAGTGCCGCCACCGTGCGCAAGCCCAGCCAGGTCAGCAGCAGCGAACCCAGCAGGTGCACCGACGCCAGGCCCACGGCCATGGCCAGCCGGCCCTGCTGCAGCAGCGTGACCACTTCGATCGAGAAAGTGGAAAAGGTGGTGAGGGCGCCCAGAAGGCCGGTGACGATGGCAAGGCGCCACAGCGGGTCAATGTGCGGATTGGACGTGAAGATCGCCACCGACACCCCGATGGCATAGGCGCCGATGGCGTTGGCCGCCAGCGTGCCCCAGGGAATGAGCGCGCCGGGCGTGCTCAGCCACAGCCCCAGGCGCCAGCGCGCCAGCGCGCCCAGGCAGGCGCCCACGCAAATGGCCAGCACGGAGGGCAGGGCGGTCATGGGGCGGCCTCAGCGCAATCAGAAGGGTGGGTCGTCCGCCACCACCACCGAGCCCTCGGGCTTGGCGGCGAGTGCCGTGGCGCTCTCTTGTGCGGCGGGTGCCGAGCCCGGCGCCTGCTCGCCACCCAGTGCCTCGATCAGGGCGGGAATGAGCTGGCGCAGCTCGCCCGTGCTCAGGGCCACATCGGTGTCGAAGCCGCTTTCGTCGTCGCTGGGGCGGTCGTCGAACACGCCCTCCAGAAACGCCACCTTCTTGAGTTGCGTGGCCTCGGTCAGCGTGAAGCCGATGCGACCTTCCCAACTCATGGCCAGGCGGGTGGGCAGCTTGCCTTCGGCGATGTGTTGGCGCACCTCGTCGGTGAGCAGGTGGTGCCGGGTGAAACGCACCACCGATTTTTCTTCGTCGCTTGAGCGCAACTCGCACTCGCGCTCCACCGCGAAGCCGCCGGGCCATTCTTCGTCGGACGCGGCGGTGAGGCACTGCGTCATGAGCGCCTGAGGCGTCACGGCGGTGTGCAGCGGGGTGAGGCTCAGGCCGTCGAAGGCGCGGATCAGTGCCGTCACCACTTCGTCGATCTTGCCCTGGCTGCTGGCGTCGGTCACCAGAAAGCCATTTTCCAGGTCCAGCCACACCCAAACCGTTTGCTGCCGCGCAAAGGCCTGGGGCAACAAGGCCAGCAGCGCGTCTTCGCGCAAGGCCTTGGTTTCCTTCTTGCCGGGCTTGCGGCCGGTGGTCGCCTCAATGTGGTCCGCTTCTTCCTGTGCCTTCTTGCGCACCACCGAGCCAGGCACGCCCTTGGTCTCAATCATCAACTTCAGAATGCGCTGGCCGTTCACGGCCTCCACCAGCGGGCCATGGGCCTCGCCGCGGGGCTCGATCCAGCCCACGGCCTTGTCCTGCGTGGCCGAGCAGGGCACGAAGCGGGCGGGGTCGATGGCCGATTCCATCTCGGCCAGCGTGGGCGCCCAGTCGGGGCCCACGCGGTAAATCGTCACGTTCTTGAACACGTCGCTTTTCCAGACAACAAAAAACCCTGCCCGGGTACCCGGGCAGGGTTGGCATCTTAGGCGATGCGCCGAATCACATGCGCGACGGCATCCAGGTCACCAGGCCCGGGAACCAGTAGAGCAGCAACAGGGCCAGCACCATCACGAAGAAGTACGGCATGCACGCCTTGGCAATCCAGGTGATCTCGCGCTTGGTCATGCCTTGCAGCACGAACAGGTTGAAGCCCACGGGTGGCGTGATCTGCGCCATCTCCACCACGATCACGATGAAGATGCCGAACCAGATCAGGTCGATACCGGCGGCCGTCACCGTCGGCAGGATCACGCCCATGGTCAGCACGATCATTGAGATGCCGTCCAGGAAGCAGCCCAGCACGATGTAGAAGATGGCCAGCGCGATCAGCAAGGCCCCGGGCGACAAGCCCAAGCCGTTCACGAACTCGGCCAACTGCCGGGGCAACCCGATGTAGCCCATGGCCAGCGTCAGGAAGGCGGCGCCGCACAGGATGAGGCCGATCATGCAGTACAGCCGCGTGGCGCCCAGCAGGGCCTCCTTGAAGCTGGTCCAGTTCAGCGAACCTTGTGCCGCCGACAGGATGAACGAGCCCACCACGCCCACGGCGGCGGCCTCGGTGGCCGTGGCAATGCCGCTGTAGATGGTGCCGATCACACCGCCAATCAGCAGCACCACCGGGATCAGGTGCCGCGATTCATTGAGCTTCTGCAGGAACGTGAGCTTGCCCTCGCTGCGCGGCACCTTCTCATTGTTCACGAGCGCCCAGACCACCAGCGAGCCGCTGAACAAGGCCGCCAGCATCAGCCCTGGGATCACGCCCGCCACGAAGAGTTTGGCAATGGACACCTCTGCCGCCACACCGTACACGATCATGATGATCGAGGGCGGGATCAGCAGACCCAGTGTGCTGGCGCCACCCAGCGAACCGACGATCTTCTCAGCCGGGTAGCCGCGACGCGTCAGCTCAGGGATGGTCATCTTGCCGATGGTGGCGCAGGTGGCTGCCGACGAGCCCGACACCGCCGCAAAGATGGTGCTGCCCAGGATGTTGGTGTGCAGCAGCCGGCCCGGCAGCGCGTTCACCCAGGGTGCCAGACCCCGGAACATGCTTTCGGACAACTTGGTGCGGAACAGGATTTCGCCCATCCAGATGAACAGCGGCAGGGCGGTGAGCGTCCAGCTGCTCGACGCGCCCCAGATGGTGATGGCCATGGCGTCGCCACCCGAGCGGGTGGAGAACAGTTCCATGCCGATCCAGGCCACGCCGGCCAGCGTCAGGCCGATCCAGATGCCGCTGCCCAGCAGCGCGAACAAAAACAGGATCAAGAGTCCTGTGACCAGCAGTTCATTCATGTCGGGTCTCCTCGCTGTGGTGGCTGCGGCGGTTCTGCCACTCAAGCACCCACTCATCGATCAGGGCGATGACCAGCACAGTGGCGCCGATGGCCATGAACATCTGCGGAAGCCATAAGGGCGTGGCGTCGTTGCCTGTGGAAATGTCGTGGAACTGATGCGACTGCATCACCAGGCGCCAGCTGTATAAGGCAATCAGGGTGCTCAGGGCGCTGCCCACCAGCAGTGCCCAGAGTTCCATGACCTTGCGGCCGGCACCGGTGAGCTTGCCAACGATGAGGGTGACACGGATGTGCTCGCCCCTTTTTAAGGTGTGGGCCAGCGCCAGGAAGCCGGAGGCCGCCATGGCGTAGCCGGCGTAGGCGTCGGTACCCGGCGCGTAGAAGTTCAGCAGTCGGCCAACCATGGAGATGAGCACCATGATCAGCACGATGATCATGGAGAGCGCGGCCAGCCATGCCGAACCCATGAAGAGTCCATCAAGGATTTTTCGCATAGGGAGTGAATGTGTAAGGGCCCCCTACCCGGGGGCCATTGGGACGCGAAGCTCGGGCGCGATCACTTCTTGTTGAAGGCGTCGATGATTTCTTTGCCGTCAGCGCCGGACTTGCTCAGCCACTCCAGCAGCATGCTGCTGCCCACTCGCTGCATGTCCGCCTTGAGTTGCGCGCTGGGCGCTTCGATGCTGACCTTGTTTTTTTGCAAGGTGGCCTTGGCGGTCTCGTTCACTTTCTTCGAGTCGCCCCAGCCGCGGGTCTCGGCGCTGGCGGCCGCCTTCAGGACGGCATCCTGCGTGGCCTTGTCCAGGGCATTAAACGCGGCCTGGTTCACCAGCACGGCGTTCTTCGGTAGCCAGGCTTGCATGTCGTAGTAGAACTTGACACCCGCGTCGAAGAACTTGCTGTCCACCCCAGTCACGGCCGAGGTCATGTTGGTTTCCACCGCACCAGTGGCCAGTGCCTGGGCCAGTTCGGCGGCTTGCACCGTCACCGGCTGCGCGCCGACCAGTTCGGCAATGCGCGAAGTGGCTGGGCTGTAGGCACGCCACTTCGATCCCTTGAGATCGGCGGCGCTGTTGATGGGTTTGCTGCTGTAGAGGCCTTGGGGAGGCCAAGGCACGCTGAACAACAGCTTCAAGCCTTGCTCGGCCAGTTTGCGGTCCAGCACTGGCTTTTGCGCCTTGTAGAGACGTTCGGCCTCTTCATAGCTGTCGGCCACGAAGGGCAGACCGTCAGCCCCGAACACCTGCCATTCGTTTTGATACCCCGACAGGATGATCTCGCCAACCTGGGCCTGGCCACCTTGTACCGCCCGCTTGATTTCGTTGGCTTTGAACAGCGAGGCGTTTGAGTGAACCGTGATCTTGAGCTTGCCGCCCGTGGCCTGGTCCACGTCTTTGGCGAACTGGCTGATGTTGACCGTGTGGAAGTTGGTGGCGGGGTAGGCCGTTGGCATGTCCCACTTGACGCTTTGGGCCATGGAGGGCAAGGCGAACGCCATTGAGCAAGCGGCCAGCGTGGCGTTGATTAATCGATTTTTCAGCATGTGGAGTCTCCAGAGGTTGAAGTGGCGGGGTGCCGGCCGTTTCTCGATCCGATGCCCTTCGGGTGTATGGATCAGATCAGGCTGGCTGCATCGTCAAGTAAGACGATATAGCTATTATCACGAATTTATGTCTATTTTTGTAAAACATAAAGTTGATGGAGACAAATTGTTGTTAATATATTGGTACTTATTTCTTAAGGCGGTAGATGACATCCAATTCCTCCTCCCGTACGCCCGAGGTGGCAGGCACCCCCATTGTTTCGTCCGCGCACCTCGTGTCTCCCCGCAGCGCCGAGATGAGTGAGTTCGAGTTCGGGTTGATCGTCGCTGGCCATGCGTTTCAGCGTTGGGTAGTGCATTGCATGAGTGCGGCAGGCTTGAAGGACCTGACGGCCCTCGATGTGCTGGTGTTGCACCACGTCACCCACAGGGCGCGCGACAAGCGCCTGGCGGACGTCGCCTTCATCATGAACGTCGAGGACACTCACCTCATCAACTACTCGCTCAAGAAGCTGCAGGCCCTATCGGTAGTGGCCTCCCGCAAGAACGGCAAAGAGGTCACCTATGCCCCCACGCCAGAGGGCAAGGCCTGCGTCGAGCGATATCGGGAGATACGCGAGTCCTGTCTCATCGGGGCCCTGCAGGCCGATGAGCGCCTGAATCAGGACATCGGCCAGCTGGCCCGACTGCTGCGGGTGTTGTCAGGTCTGTATGACCAGGCCGCCAGATCGGCGGCGTCGTTCTAGGCGTCGTCACCCATTTCGTTCATCGTTGCCTCCCAGTGCGCGACAGCCTGGGACGGCAGCTTTGTTGCTCCACAGCCTTCTTTTTCCACTTCGTCCAGAGGTTTTATGTTCACACCTGACTCCGTTTCTTCGCAGCCTGCGTCGTCCTCACTGTGGCAGTTCTGGATTGATCGAGGTGGCACCTTCACCGACATCGTGGCCAATGGTTTTGATGGCACCAGCGCCGTGCAAACGCACATGACCAACTCGCGCCTCACCGACCCCGAGGTGCTGGAATTCCGCTACCCGGTTCGTTTGGACAGCTACGGCATCCGCCCAGGCTCGGGTGGGGCCGGGCGCTGGCGAGGTGGCGATGGCGCAATCCGTCGCATCCGATTCCTGGACCAAATGACTGCCAGCATCCTGTCCAACGGACGCACGCACGGCGCATTCGGCATGGCCGGCGGTCAGGCAGGGGCCGTTGGCATCAACCAGGTGGTTCGCGCCGATGGTCGCGTGGAGCCGCTGGGCCACATCGCCCAGGTGGAGATGGGCGTGGGTGATGTGTTTGAGATCCACACCCCAGGTGGTGGCGGATTCGGATCGCCTCAAGCTTGACGGCTGATCGCTGACGGGGTTTCCCTGTCAACCCTGAGACCACTGTCGGTGGCCTCAGGGTTTTTTTTACAGCTCTTCCACGCGGCGGGCTGGGTAGCTGTCCCAAGTTTGGCAACCCGGACACTGCCAGAAGTGCCGCTGGGCTTCAAAGCCGCATGCAGCGCAGCGGTAACGCTTCTGGGGCGCACTGGCTTGTTGAAGTGCTCGGGTCACGGGGGCGGGCATTTGTCGATCGGCCTCAGGCTCTGCTTCCAGCCAGGCCGTGGCCATAACCAAGGAGGCTTCCCGGTTCAGGTGTCCCAGGAATTGTTGGCGTGCCTCCTCCGGCCCTGGCTGAAGACTGGCCAGAGCCTGGGTGACATCAATGGAAGGCCCGCGGGCGTCTGCGGCCTGCAAGATGGGCAGCACGTCTGCAACGCGGTTGGTCTGCTGGGCCAGCTCCACCATCCGACCCGCCGCCAGTGGCAGGTGTTGCGGCGAGTGGCGCTCGAGCACAAGCAACTTGTCCAAAGCCGAGGAGGCTTTGCCCTCCTGTGCATCCAGCGCTGACAGGCTCATCCAGCCCCGTGCCAGTTGGGGCGAAGCCGAGACCGCCTGTTCCAGCAAGGCTCGTGTTCGAGTCAGGTCACCTTTGCGGTGCGCCAACTCAGCCTCTTCGCACAGGAAATGGGCCAGGCGGGTGGCATAACTGCCGGGGTCGGCTGCATCCAGCTTGCGGGCGATGGCCTGAGCACGGGGCCAGTCGCGTGAGCGCTCGTAGATGCCGAGCAATGCCATGCTGGCCTCGGTTTCGTGGTCGGAACCTTCGAGCTTTTGCAAGGCCACTTCTGCCCGGTCGAGCAGGCCTGCCTTGAGGAAGTCCAGGGCCAGCGCATATTGCGCGCGGTCGCGGTCTTTCTGGCTAAGGTCCGCGCGAGAGATCAGGTGTTCATGCACGCGCACGGCGCGGTCGTAGTCGCCGCGACGGCGAAACAGGTTGCCCAGGGCGAAGTGCAATTCGGCGGTGTCCGGGTCGCCCTGAACTGCCTCGATGAAGGCGTCGATGGCCTGGTCTTGTTGCTCATTGAGCAGGTGGTTCAGGCCGCGAAAGTAGGCCTTGGGGGCTTGGCGGCCTTCAATGCGCCACTGGCGCAAGTCCAGTCGCGAGGCCACCCAACCCAAGGCGAAAGCCAGTGGCAGTCCCCACAGCAGCCACGTGAAATCAAAGTCCATGGGGGCGGTCAGGCTCGTTGGGCATCAGGGAGGTGTCGCTTGCATCGCCCAGGCTCCCGCCGGCGGCATGGCGAGAGCGCTTGGCGCGCAGCCACAAGGGCACCATCACGATGACACCCAGGAACACGCCGACAAGCACCGACAAGAGAACCACCAGGACCAGTGGTGCCTGCCAGCTCACGCCGAAGAAAAGGTGCAGGGTGACGTTGTCCTGGTTGTTCAGCGCGAACGCGAACAGCGCAAAAAAAATGGCTGCATTGAGCAGCCACATCAGGTATTTCAAGGCTTCCCCTTTGTGGTGGGGGAATTGTAGCCAGTGGGTCTCAGGCGGGGGACTGAGGATCGCGCCCCAGAATCTGCGCCGTTCGAGCGTCCACCTGCTCGCGCAGTGCCTTGCCCGGCTTGAAATGCGGCACCCGCTTCTCAGGAATCATGACGCTTTCGCCCGAGCGGGGATTGCGCCCGATGCGAGGAGAGCGGCGGTTGACCGAGAAGCTGCCGAAGCCCCGGATCTCGATCCGATGTCCTTTGACCAATGCCTCTCCCATCGCGTCCAGAATGGCCTTGACGGCGAACTCTGCGTCGCGGTGGGTGAGCTGGCTGAACCGGGTGGCCAGGGCCTCAACGAGGTCGCTACGGGTCATATCTGAAAAGGAATAGCGCTCAATGAAACGGGGGCGGAAGAGAGGGCTTTTGGGGCCCTTCTCCAACGCCCCCGGCTAGCGGTGACAGGGTCAGTTGTTGCTGTTGTCCAGCTTGGCGCGCAGCAGGGCGCCCAGGCTGGTGGTACCGGCGTTACCCGTGTTCTGGTTCAGGCTGGCCATGGCTTCCTGCTGGTCGGCGGCGTCCTTGGCCTTGATCGACAGCTGGATGTTGCGGGTCTTGCGATCCACGTTGACCACCACGGCGGTGACTTCGTCGCCTTCCTTGAGCACGTTGCGAGCGTCTTCCACGCGGTCACGAGCGATTTCGCTGGCGCGCAGGTAGCCGATCACGTCTTCGCCCAGGTCGATTTCAGCGCCCTTGGCGTCCACGGTCTTGACCTTGCCGGTCACCACGGAACCCTTGTCGTTGACCGACACGAAGGTGGTGAACGGGTCGCCGTCGAGCTGCTTGATGCCCAGGGAGATGCGCTCGCGCTCCACGTCGATGGCCAGCACGATGGCTTCGACTTCCTGGCCCTTCTTGTAGTTGCGCACGGCGGTTTCGCCGGGTTCGTTCCAAGACAGGTCGGACAGGTGCACCAGACCGTCAATGCCAGCGGCCAGGCCCACGAACACGCCGAAGTCGGTGATGGACTTGATCGGGCCCTTCACGCGGTCACCGCGCTTGGTGGACTCGGCAAACTCGTGCCAGGGGTTGGCCTTGCACTGCTTCATGCCCAGGGAGATGCGGCGCTTGTCTTCGTCGATGTCGAGCACCATGACTTCGACTTCGTCGCCCAGCGACACCAGCTTGGACGGGGCCACGTTCTTGTTGGTCCAGTCCATTTCGGACACGTGCACCAGACCTTCAATGCCGGGCTCGAGCTCGACGAAGGCGCCGTAGTCGGCGATGTTGGTGATCTTGCCGAACATGCGGGTGCCTTGCGGGTAGCGGCGGCTCACGCCCAGCCACGGGTCGTCGCCCATCTGCTTCAGGCCCAGCGAGACGCGATGCTTCTCGGTGTCGAACTTGAGGATCTTGGCGGTGATTTCCTGGCCAGCCTGCACCACTTCGCTCGGGTGGCGGACACGGCGCCATGCCATGTCGGTGATGTGCAGCAGACCGTCGATGCCGCCCAGGTCAACGAACGCACCGTATTCGGTGATGTTCTTGACCACGCCGTGCACGATGGCGCCTTCCTTCAGGGTGTCCATCAGCTTGGCGCGCTCTTCGCCCATGGAGGCTTCCACCACGGCGCGGCGGCTCAGCACCACGTTGTTGCGCTTGCGATCGAGCTTGATGACCTTGAATTCCAGGGTCTTGTTTTCGTAGGGGGTGAGGTCCTTGGTCGGACGGCTGTCCACCAGCGAGCCCGGCAGGAAGGCGCTGATGCCGTTGACCATGACCTTCAGGCCGCCCTTGACCTTGGTGCCGGTGGTGCCGGTGACGAACTCGCCGGATTCCAGGGCCTTTTCCAGGGCCATCCACGAGGCCAGGCGCTTGGCCTTGTCGCGCGACAGCAGGGTGTCGCCGAAGCCGTTTTCAACGGAGTCGATGGCCACCGACACGAAGTCGCCGACCTGCACCTCGATCTCGCCTTGGTCGTTCTTGAATTCGGCGATGGGCACATAGGCTTCCGACTTCAGACCGGCGTTGACCACCACGTGGTTGTGTTCGATGCGAACCACCTCGGCGGTGATGACTTCGCCCGAGCGCATTTCGGCGCGCTTGAGGGATTCTTCGAACAGGGCGGCAAAAGATTCAGACATGGGGTTTCCTAATGCTTCTCAGCGGCGGCGCATTCCACCAGGAGGCGGTGTGCGGGTAACGACGGATGAGAGGCTTTGCGTTTGCGGTGCGAAGCACCGCGGGGTTGGTTAAAAAGAACCGTCTGGCTTGCGGGCTGTGAACGCCCGGCGGAGCCGTCTGGGCCAATTTCTGGCGGTCTCAGTGGCCTGAGAACGCCGTTTTGCCTTGCCACCACGTCAACACGAGCCGCACCGATGATTCGATGTCGAGATCTGAGTTGTCGAGCAACAAGGCGTCTTCGGCTGGCTTCAAGGGGGCGTGGGCCCGGTGGGTATCCCGGTGATCCCGGGCCTTGAGGTCGGCCAAAAGGTCGTCGATGCTAGCAGGAATTCCCTTGGAAATCAATTGCTTATGGCGCCTCTGGGCGCGCTGTTCGGCGCTCGCCGTGAGGTACACCTTGAGCGGTGCGCCGGGGAAGATGACGGTGCCCATGTCGCGGCCATCGGCCACCAGGCCAGGCAGGCGGCGAAAGCCGTGCTGCAGGGCCAGCAGGGCCTCGCGCACTTCGGGCACGGCAGACACACGGGAGGCGGCCATGCCGGCAGACTCGCTGCGCAGGGCGTCGGTCACGTCTTCGCCGTCCAGTTGCACCTGCCCGGCGGCGAAGCGCACGTTCAGGTGGCGGGCCAGTTCGCCCAGTCGCTGGGCGTTGGCGGGCTGTTTCAGATCGGCTTCGGCCGTGGGCAGGCCCTGGCGCTCTGCCGCCAGGCCCACCAGTCGGTACAGAGCGCCAGAGTCGAGCCAGTGGTAGCCCAGACGGGCGGCCACTTCGGCCGAGAGCGTGCCCTTGCCCGAGGCGGTCGGTCCGTCCACGCAGATCACCGGGATGTGATCGGCATCGGCCTGGGCCACGGTCCACAAGGTCTCGAAGTACTCAGGGAAGGTCTTGCCCACGCACTTGGGGTCTTCAATGCGCACCGGCAGTTGCGCCGGGTTGAAGGCCGCCAGCGAGAAGCACATGGCCACGCGGTGGTCGTCGTAGGTGTGGATGGACGCGGCTCGCCAGTCTTGGGGCTTGGCCGGTGGCGTGATGCGAATGAAGTCGGCACCTTCCTCCACCGTGGCGCCCAGCTTGCGGCATTCTGTGGCCATGGCCGCGATGCGGTCGGTTTCCTTGACGCGCCAGCTTGCGATGTTGCGCAGGGTGGTGGTGCCGTCGGCATACAGCGCCATCACCGCCAGCGTCATGGCGGCATCGGGAATGTGGTTGCAGTCCAGGTCAATCGCCTTCAGCGGCCAGGCGCCGCGCCGGATGTGCAGCGCGTTGGCCTCACCGGTGATGTCGGCGCCCATGAGCCGGGCGGCCTCAACGAAGCGGATGTCGCCTTGGATGGAGTCCAGCCCCACGCCGTCGATGGTGATGCCGTCGTGTCCGGCCGAGGCGGGCGCGATCGCACCCAGTGCGATGAAGTAACTGGCGGAGGAGGCATCGCCTTCCACCGGAATGCGCCCTGGCGAGCGATAACGGCTGCCGGCCGGGATGGTGAAGCGTTGCCAGCCGTCGCGTTGCACGTTCACCCCGAAGCGCTGCAACAGGTTGAGGGTGATCTCGATGTAGGGTTTGGAGATCAGCTCACCTTGCACCTCGATCACCACGGCTTGCTCTTGGGCCACCAGAGGCAGGGCCAGCAGCAGGGCGGTGAGGAACTGGCTGGAGACATCGCCGCGCACGGGGATGGGTTGGCTCAGCCGCAAGGCTTGGGGTTTGCCCGTGCCCAGGCGCAGCGGCGGGTAGCCTTCCTGTCCGGTGCAGGCCACCGCGCAGCCCAGCGCGCGCAAGGCATCCACCAGGTCGCCGATAGGGCGTTCGTGCATGCGGGGCACGCCGCTCATGTCGAACTGGCCGCCGTGGCGCGCCGCCAGCAGCGTCAGGGCGGCGGTCAGGGGGCGCATGGCGGTGCCGGCGTTGCCCAGGAACAGGGCTGCCTGATTCACCGGCAGTTGACCACCCAGCCCATGCACGCGAAGGGCGCCGTCGGGCTGGCGCTCGAGCTGGCAGCCCAGTTGGGCCAGCGCTTTGAGCATCACCTGCGTGTCGTCTGAGTCCAGCAGGTCGGTCACGTCGGTGTGCCCCTCGCTGAGGGCGGCCAGCAGCAGCACGCGGTTGGAGATGCTCTTGGAGCCCGGCAGCCGGACGGTGCCACCCGCGCTGCGCAGGGGCGGGATGTCGAGATGTTCGATCGAGTACATGCGTGAGGCCGGTTGGGTACCGGCGGGGTTCAGCTCTGTGGCTTGATGGCCGTCATGCGCCAGGTGGCGCGGGCGTGGCTGGCGTTTTCGATCAGGTTTTCCAGCATTGCCGGATCGCCATTCTGGATGGCTGCCTCAAACGCTTGCAGCGCGCGCTGAAAGAGGCGCGTCTGGGTGAGCAGCTCTTCTCGGTTGGTCAGCAGGATGTCTCGCCAGATGGCCGGTTCACTGGCCGCAATGCGGGTGAAGTCGCGAAAGCCCGGTCCGGCGAGGCTCAAAAAATCGTCGGCCTGGGGCTGTGCTTTGATGGCGTTCATCAGCGAGTAGGCTAGGACATGGGGCAGGTGACTCACGGCCGCGTAGGCGGCATCGTGCGCCTCGGGTGACATCAGCTTGACGTGACAACCCAGGGCGCTCCACACCTTCTGCGCCTTGTCGAGCTGAGCCGTGAGGGTGCGCTCGACGGGCGTGAGGATGACCTGGCGGCCCATGTAGAGGTCAGGGTCGGCGTGCTCGACGCCTGAGAGTTCTTTGCCCGCGATGGGGTGGGCGGGCACGAACACGCCCACCTGGTCGCGCAGCACTCGTCGCGCCGCGTCGATCACGTCGCGCTTGGTGGAGCCCACGTCCATGATGAGCACGTCGCTGCGCACCAGGTGGCGGATGGCCTTGAAGGTGGCCTCGGTGGCGGCCACCGGCACCGCCAGCAACACCAGATCAGCGCCCGAGACGGCCAATAGGGCCGACGGTGCCTCCACGTCGATCACGCCCATCTGGCGGGCCCGTTCGGTGGTGGAGGGCGACTTGCTGTAGCCCACCACGCGCTTCACCAGCCCGGCGCGCTTGAGCGCCAGCGCGAAGGATCCGCCCATGAGGCCGCATCCGATCAGACCAAGTTGTTCAAACATCCCTGCTCCCTCTGGCCTTGCGCGGCCTTATTCGCTGACCGGGTAGGCCCCGAGCACCTTGTAGAAGGCGCACAAGCCACGCAATTCGTTCAGCGCTGCCGCGACATGGGGCTGAGACGGGTGCCCGGCGATGTCGATGTAGAAGTAGTACTCCCACTGGCCCGACTTGGCCGGGCGAGACTCGAAACGCGTCATGGACACGCCATTGGTCTTCAGCGGCACCAGCAGGTCGTGCACCGCACCGGGGCGATTGGGCACCGACACCACGATGCTGGTGCAATCTTTGCCCGAAGCGGGCGGCATGGCCAGCGTCTGGGGCAGACAGATCACCGCGAAGCGCGTGCGGTTGTAGGCTTCGTCCTGCACGGCATGGGCCACGATGTGCAGGCCGAACTGCGAGGCCGCTCGTTCGCTGGCCAATGCGGCCCAGGTGGGGTTGCTGGCGGCCAGGCGCGCGCCTTCTGCATTGCTTGAGACGGCCCGGCGTTCGGCATTGGGCAGGTGCTGTGTCAGCCAGCCTTGGCATTGGGCCAGCGCCTGCGGGTGGGCCATGACCACCTCAATGCCTTCCAGCGAGTTGCTTTGCCGCAGCAGGTTGTGGCGGATGAGCAGACTGACCTCGCCCACCACGTGCACCGGCGAGCGCAGGAACAGATCAAGCGAGCGGGCCACCACGCCTTCGGTGGAGTTCTCCATGCCCACCACGCCGTACTGCGCGGTGCCGGCCGCCGTGGCGTGGAACACCTCGTCGAAATTGGCGCAGTAGATCAGGTTGGCGGCGCTGCCGAAGAACTCAATGGCGGCTTGCTCGCAGAAGGTGCCTTGAGGGCCCAGCACGGCCACGCGCTGGGGGGCTTCCAAAGCCAGGCAGGCCGACATGATCTCGCGCCAGATCGAAGCCACGTGCTGGTTGAGCAGGGGGCCTTGGTTGGCGGCCTCGATCTTGGCGATGACCTGTGCCACCCGATCAGGCCGGAAGAAGGGGGAGCCTTCCTGGCGCTTGAGCTCGCCGACCTGTTCGGCCACCCGGGCGCGCTGGTTCAGCAGGGTCAGGAGTTGCTGGTCGATCGTGTCGATCTGGACCCGCAAGGCGGCGAGGGCTTCGGTTTGCTGGGGTTGGGTCATGCCGGTCAGGCCTGTTCTTTCTCGAATTCGCGCATGTAGGCCACCAGTGCCTGCACGCCTTCCATGGGCATGGCGTTGTACAGGCTGGCGCGCATGCCGCCCACCGATTTGTGTCCCTTGAGTTGCAGCAGGCCGCGTGCCTGGGCGCCGGCCAGGAAGGCCTCGTTACGGCTCTCGTCGCGCAGGAAGAAGGGCACGTTCATGCGCGAGCGACACGAGGGCTGCACCTTGTTCACATAAAAGGACGAGCCGTCAATGAAGTCATAGAGCAGGGCGGCCTTGGCGATGTTGCGCTGCTCCATGGCGCCTACGCCGCCTTGGCGCTTGAGCCATTGGAACGTGAGGCCGGCCATGTAGATGGCGTAGGTGGGCGGGGTGTTGAACATCGAGGCGTTGTTGGCCACGGTGCGGTAGTTGAACGCACTGGGGCAGATGTCCAGGGCTCGGCCCAGCAGGTCTTCGCGCACCACCACCAGCGTCAGGCCGGCTGGGCCCAGGTTTTTCTGGGCGCCGCCAAAGGCCAGGCCCACGCGGCTCCAGTCCACCGGACGCGAGGCCACGTGGGAAGAGAAGTCGATCACCAGCGGCGCCTGGCTGCCCAGGGCAGCCAGATCGGGCAGCTCGTGGAATTCCACCCCGTGGATGGTCTCGTTGCTGCACAGGTGCACGTAGGCGGCGTCAGGGCGCAGGCGCCAACCCGAGGCGGGCGGAATGGAGGTGTGGCCATCGGCCTCGTTGTTGGCGGCCAGGCCGGTGGCGCAGTACTTGCCCGCTTCCTTGAACGACTTCTGGCTCCAGCTACCGGTGACCACAAAGTCCACCGCGCCGCCACCCGACAGGTTCAGGGGGACGATGGCGTTTTCGGCCAATCCGCCGCCCTGCATGAACAGAATCTTGAAGTTCGCCGGCACCGCCAACAGCTCGCGCAGATCGGCTTCGGCCTGCTCGCAGATGGACACAAAGGCTTTGCCTCGGTGGCTCATCTCCATGACGCTCATGCCAGTGCCGTTCCAGTCGAGCATTTCGCGCGCGGCCTGTTCCAGCACCTCCACCGGCATCACGGCCGGGCCGGCGGAAAAATTGAAAGGTCTTGTCATCACTCGGTTGCGTCAGGCGTGGGGGTGTCGTCTGCGTCGGTGCCTTCTGCCGCATCGGCGGCGTCGGCGGCGTCGGCCACGTTGGCGTCGTTTTCGACGATGCGCTGCAGGCCCGAGAGCACCGAGCCTTCGTCAAGGGCGATCAGCGTCACGCCTTGCGTGGCGCGGCCCATTTCGCGGATCTCGCTCACCCGGGTGCGCACCAGCACACCCTTGTCGGTGATCAGCATGATTTCGTCGTCGGTGTGCACCAGCGTGGCGGCCACCACCTTGCCATTGCGCTCGCTTTGCTGGATGGCGATCATCCCCTTGGTGCCGCGGCCATGGCGGGTGTACTCGCCAATCGGGGTGCGCTTGCCGTAGCCGTTGACAGTGGCGGTGAGCACGCTCTGGTCTTCGTCTTCGGCCACCAGCATGGCGATCACGCTTTGGCCGTCTTCCAGCGACATGCCACGCACGCCGCGGGCGTTGCGGCCCATGGGGCGCACGTCGTTTTCGTCAAAGCGCACGGCCTTGCCGCCGTCGCTGAACAGCATCACGTCGTGCTGGCCGTCGGTCAGCGCTGCACCGATGAGGAAGTCACCCTCGTCCAGGTCAACGGCAATGATGCCGGCCTTGCGCGGGTTGCTGAACTCGGTGAGTGCGGTCTTCTTGACCGTGCCCATGGACGTGCCCATGAACACATAGCGGTTTTCCGGGAAGGTGCGCGCTTCACCCGTGAGCGGCAGCACCACGGTGATCTTTTCGCCTTCTTGCAGCGGGAACATGTTCACGATGGGGCGGCCGCGCGATCCGCGCGAGCCGGCCGGCACTTCCCACACCTTCAGCCAGTACAGGCGGCCCCGGTTAGAGAAGCACAAGATGTAGTCGTGCGTGTTGGCAATGAAGAGCTGGTCGATCCAGTCGTCTTCCTTGGTGGCCGTGGCCTGCTTGCCGCGCCCGCCGCGCTTCTGCGCGCGGTACTCCGACAGGGGCTGGCTCTTGATGTAGCCCGAGTGGCTGAGCGTGACCACCATGTCGGTGGGCGTGATCAAGTCTTCGGTGGCCAGGTCTTGCGCGTTGTGCTCAATCTCGCTGCGGCGTGCGCCCAGCTTGGTTTGGCCGAACTCCAGCTTCACGGCGGTCAGTTCGTCGCCGATGATGGTGGACACGCGCTCGGGCTTGGCCAGGATGTCGAGCAGGTCGTCGATCTCGGCCATCACCTCTTTGTACTCGGCCACGATCTTGTCTTGCTCAAGGCCGGTCAGGCGCTGCAGGCGCATTTGCAGGATTTCCTGCGCCTGCGTCTCGGACAGCCGGTACAAGCCCTCGGGCTGCATGCCGAACTCGCGGTCCAGGCCCTCGGGGCGGTAGTCGTCGGCGTTCACGGTGCCGCCATCGGCCTTGGCGCGGGTGAGCATCTCGCGCACCAGCTGGCTGTCCCAACTGCGAGTCATCAGTTCGGCCTTGGCCACAGGCGGCGTGGGCGATTCGCGGATGATGCGGATGAACTCGTCGATGTTGGCCAGCGCCACGGCCAGGCCTTCCAGCACGTGGCCGCGCTCGCGGGCCTTGCGCAGGTTGAAGACCGTGCGGCGGGTCACCACCTCGCGGCGGTGCTCCAGGAAGACCTGGATCAGGTCTTTGAGGTTGCACAGGCGGGGCTGGCCATCCACCAGTGCCACCATGTTGATGCCGAAGGTGTCCTGCAGCTGCGTCTGCTTGTACAGGTTGTTCAGCACCACCTCTGGCACTTCGCCGCGCTTGAGCTCGATCACCAAGCGCATGCCCGACTTGTCGGACTCGTCCTGAATGTGGCTGATGCCTTCGATCTTCTTCTCGTGCACCAGCTCGGCGATGCGCTCTTGCAGGGTCTTCTTGTTGACCTGGTACGGCAGCTCGTCAACGATGATGGCCTGGCGCTGGCCGCGGTCGATGTCTTCAAAGTGGCACTTGGCCCGCATCACCACGCGGCCGCGGCCCGTGCGGTAGCCGTCCTTGACGCCCTGGATGCCGTAGATGATGCCGGCAGTGGGGAAGTCGGGCGCCGGAATGATTTCCATCAACTCGTCGATGCTGGCCTCGGGGTGCTTGAGCATGTGCAGGCAGGCATCCACCACCTCGTTGAGGTTGTGCGGCGGAATGTTGGTGGCCATGCCCACCGCGATACCGGCCGAGCCGTTGACCAGCAGGTTGGGCAATCGGGTGGGCAGCACCAGCGGCTCTTTTTCGCTGCCGTCGTAGTTGGGCCCGAAATCGACGGTTTCCTTGTCGATGTCGGCCAGCATTTCGTGGGCGATCTTCGACAGGCGAATTTCGGTGTAACGCATGGCCGCGGCGCTGTCGCCGTCCACCGAGCCGAAGTTGCCCTGGCCGTCCACCAACATGTGGCGCAAGGAAAAATCTTGCGCCATCCGCACGATGGTGTCGTACACCGCGCTGTCGCCGTGCGGGTGGTACTTACCGATCACGTCACCCACGATACGGGCCGACTTCTTGTAAGGCCGGTTCCAGTCGTTGTTCAGCTCGTGCATGGCGAACAACACGCGCCGATGCACCGGCTTGAGGCCGTCGCGGGCGTCCGGGAGTGCGCGGCCCACGATCACGCTCATGGCGTAGTCGAGATAGCTGCGCCGCATCTCCTCTTCAAGACTGATCGGCAGGGTCTCTTTGGCGAACTGGGACATGGGCATTCACACCGGGGTGAAGAAAAGGGCAATCGTGCATTTTAAGGGGGTGCCTCATGAGCTTCTGGCGGTAAGCGCTTGTTGTGCTTGGGCAACGGATACCCCCCGCAGTGGGTTACCTGCCGCGATGGAGCTGGCGCCGTGGAGGCTGACCCAATCGGGCTTATGGCACAATATTTTTCAGCGCTTCAGGTGATGGTCACTTCGGGCGTGATTTTTTTTCGCAGCCTGTCTGCGGCTTACCCAGAGGAAAACCATGAAAAAACTCAACAAAGTGGCAATGCTGTTTGCAGCCGCCGCCATGGCAACGGCCGCCGGCGCTCAAACCGTCGACAACTGGCGTAACGGCACCAGCGAGCTGGTGTGGAAGAACGGCACCAACGAACTGTGCTGGCGCGACGCCAACTGGACCCCTGCCACCGCCGCCCAAGGCTGCGACGGCGCCATCGTGCCGAAGGCCGCTGCTCCGGCT
>Ga0255140_1000092_pt1 | contig 40846 bp, 37 predicted proteins | sample Law_Colum_RepC_8_FD_188547 | JGI IMG/M metagenome (GOLD analysis project Ga0255140, IMG submission 188547) | Freshwater microbial communities from St. Lawrence River, New York, United States - Law_Colum_RepC_8d | ecosystem: Environmental > Aquatic > Freshwater > River | place: USA: New York...
GTGGAAACTGGTAGTTGGCTTGCGGCCTGCTGCAGTTGAAGACTTAAATCAGACATGGGTGACCTGACCTAGAGACTCCCCCTATGAAGGGGCAGGGACAAAGCGCTGAATTCAAGGAAAACCGCGCAAAAAAATGACAGGGAAACCCTGCCGATGAGTCGCGATTCTACCCCGGGGGGTGGCCCTTGCCGTGGGCTGTTTCACAAGTCGTTCAAAAATCAGGGCATCTCCGTCTTGCCGACTTGACGCTGCCCGGTGTCAGTCTTGCCAAGGCTTAAGGCCTAAAATCGGGTTTTTTCCTCGGAACTCCCCATGCCCAAGGCCACCCCCTCCGACGCCGCTGACACCTCGGCAGCGCCCCTGCCCGCCACGTACGAAGCGGCTTTGTCGGAGCTGGAGTCGCTGGTGGGCCAGCTTGAATCGGGTCAGATGCCTTTGGACCAGCTCCTGACCGGCTACCAGCGCGGCGCGGCTTTGCTGGCGTTTTGCCGCGACAAGCTCAAGGCGGTGGAAGACCAGATCCAGGTGCTGGACGGCGGGCAACTCAAACCCTGGAGCGGCGCATGAGTCTGGACTTGAAAGCCTGGATGCAGCCGCATCTCGATCGGGTCGAGCAAGCTTTGTCGGCCGGTATCGCGGCCGAATCACCTGCCGCATTGGGCCAGGCCATGCGCTACGCCGTGCTGGACGGCGGCAAGCGCCTGCGCCCCTTGCTGGTGCTGGCCACGGCCGAGGCGGTGGGCGATGCGTCCAGCCACCCGGCGGCGCTGAATGCCGCCTGCGCCATTGAGTTGATCCATGCTTATTCGCTGGTGCACGACGACATGCCTTGCATGGACAACGACGTGCTGCGGCGCGGCAAACCCACGGTGCATGTGCAGTTTGGCGAGGCCCAGGCCTTGCTGGCGGGCGACGCCTTGCAGACGCTGGCCTTTGAATTTTTGACACCTCTGGATGGCAGCGTGCCTGCGGCGGTGCAGGCCGCCTGCGTGGGCTTGTTGGCCCGGGCTTCCGGTTACCAGGGCATGGCCGGGGGGCAGGCGATTGACCTGGCCAGCGTTGGCCAGCGCCTGACTGAAGACCAATTGCGCCAGATGCACCGCCTCAAAACCGGGGCGCTGCTGCTGTGCAGCGTGCAAATGGGCGCGGCCTGTGTGCCGGGCGTTTCTGCCCCTGTGCAAGCGGCGCTCCAGCGTTTTGGCGAGGCCCTGGGCCTGGCCTTTCAGGTGGTGGACGATGTGCTGGACGTGACGGCCGATTCGGCCACGCTGGGCAAAACTGCGGGCAAGGACGAAGCCGCCGACAAACCCACTTATGTGGCCCTGATGGGGCTGGAGGCGGCCAAGGCTTATGCCGATGCCCTGGCCCAGCAAGCCATGCAGGCGCTGGCCGACACCGGTTTGCCCGAGTCACGTTTGGCCGCGCTGCGCGCGCTCACCGCCATGGTGGTAGAAAGAAACAACTGACATGACCGATTTGCTCAAGACCATCGACTCCCCAGCCGACCTGCGCCGCCTGCAGCGCACCGATTTGCCCCAATTGGCCGACGAGTTGCGTCACTGCGTGCTGGACAACGTCTCCAAAACCGGTGGGCATTTGAGCTCCAACTTGGGCACGGTGGAGTTGACAGTGGCTTTGCACTACGTCTTCAACACCCCGGAAGACCGCATCGTCTGGGATGTGGGTCACCAGACTTATCCGCACAAAATCCTCACCGGCAGGCGCGACCGCATGCCTACGCTGCGCCAATTTGGCGGCTTGTCGGGCTTTCCGCGCCGCGACGAGAGCGAATACGACACCTTCGGCACCGCGCATTCGTCCACCAGCATTTCGGCGGCTTTGGGCATGGCCGTCGCGGCCCGCCAAAAAGGCGAATCGCGCCATTCGATTGCGGTGATTGGCGATGGCGCCATGACGGCCGGCATGGCTTTCGAGGCGCTGAACAACGCGGGTGTGGAAGAGTGCAAGCTGCTGGTGATCCTGAACGACAACGACATGTCGATCAGCCCGCCCGTGGGGGCGCTCAACCGCTACCTGGCCCAGCTCATGAGCGGGCGTTTTTACTCGGCGGCCAAGGCCGGGGCCAAGAATGTGCTGAAAAATGCACCGCCCCTGTTTGAGCTGGCCAAGCGACTGGAAGAACACGCCAAAGGCATGGTGGTGCCCGCCACGCTGTTCGAGAAGTTCGGCTTCAACTACATCGGCCCGATCGACGGGCACGACCTCGAGTCGCTCATTCCGACGCTGGAGAACATCAAGCACCTGGACGGCCCGCAGTTTTTGCATGTGGTCACCAAAAAAGGCCAGGGCTACGACAAGGCCGAAGCCGACCCGGTGGCCTACCATGGCCCCGGCAAGTTCGACCCCAGCGTGGGCCTGGTGCCTGCCGCCACGCCTGCCAAAACCACCTTCACCCAGGTGTTTGGCCAGTGGCTGTGTGACATGGCCGAAAAAGACATGCGCTTGGTGGGCATCACGCCCGCCATGCGCGAGGGCTCGGGCATGGTGGCTTTCCATCAGCGCTTTCCCAAGCGCTATTACGACGTGGGCATTGCCGAACAGCACGCCGTGACCTTTGCCGCAGGCATGGCCTGCGAAGGCCTGAAACCCGTGGTGGCCATTTACTCCACCTTTTTGCAGCGTGGCTATGACCAGCTGATCCACGATGTGGCTCTGCAAAACCTGCCGGTGGTGTTTGCCCTCGACCGCGCGGGTTTGGTGGGGGCCGACGGCGCGACCCATGCAGGGGCTTACGACATCGCCTACATCCGATGCATCCCCAACATGAGCCTGGCCTGCCCGGCCGACGAGCGCGAGTGCCGCCAGCTGCTGAGCACCGCTTTCGCGCAAAACCACCCGGTGGCGGTGCGTTATCCGCGTGGTGCGGGCGTGGGCACCGAGCCCGGGCGTGACCTCGATACCTTGCCTTTTGGCAAGGGCGAGGTGCGCCGTCAGGGCGAAAAAGTGGCCATTCTGGCCTTTGGCACCTTGCTGGCCCCGGCCTTGCAGGCCGCTGAAAAGCTCAATGCCACCGTGGTCAACATGCGCTGGGTCAAACCGCTCGATGTCGACTTGCTGGCCCACATCGCCCAAAGCCATGAACACATCGTCACGGTGGAAGAGGGCTGCACCATGGGCGGTGCAGGCAGCGCTGTGGCCGAGGCCCTGCAGACTTTGCAGATCACCCGGCCTGTGTTGCACCTGGGCTTGCCCGACGAATTCATTGAGCACGGCGATCCGGCCAAACTGCTGGCCCTGCAGGGGCTGGACGCGGCGGGGATGGAGAAGTCCATTCGGCAGCGTTGGCCTGATTGATGACCGGCCAGGAATGAGACGCTGCCCGGGGGGCAGCGCTGGCCTGAGCGTGAAATTTTTTCAATTTTGCATCGAAGGGTAAACCCGGCCCGTTTAAGCTTCTGCAGGTTTTTACAATACCATTTGACGCAACTGTCAGCGCCCGGCATGCCGGGCGTGTTTCTTATCTTTTAAGGAGTCCATTCATGGATCGTCGTTCCATTCTGAAAAATGCAGGCATTGCGGGCGTTTTGGCCGCAGGCGTTGCTCCGGCTGTTCACGCCCAGGCCGCCATTCGCTGGCGCTTGGCTTCGAGCTTCCCCAAGTCTTTGGACACCTTGTTCGGTGGCTGCGAGATCTTTGCCAAGAAGGTCAAAGAGATGAGTGGTGGCAAATTCGAGATCACCACCCACCCCGCCGGTGAGTTGATGCCCGCCTTTGGCGTGCTGGACGGCGTGCAAAACGGCACCGTGGAATGCGCCCACACCGCGCCTTATTACTTCTTCGGCAAGGACGAAACCTTCGCCCTCGATTGCGCCATTCCCTTCGGCCTGAACAGCCGCCAGATGACCGCCTGGATGTACGAAGGCAATGGCATGAAGCTGCTGCGTGAGCACTATGCCAAGTTCAACGTGGTGAACTTCCCCATGGGCAACACCGGCACCCAGATGGGTGGTTGGTTCCGCAAAGAGATCAAGAAGGTCGAAGACCTCAAGGGCTTGAAGTTCCGCGTGGGCGGTTTCGCTGGCAAGGTCCTCGAGCGCATGGGCGTGGTGCCCCAGAACATTCCCGCTGGCGAGATTTACCAGTCGCTGGAAAAGGGCACGATCGATGCGGCCGAGTGGATCAGCCCACACGACGACCTGAAGTTGGGCCTGAACAAAGTGGCGCCCTTCTACTACTACCCCGGCTGGTGGGAAGGCGGTCCTCAGTTGTCCTTGTACGTCAACCAGAAGGCCTACGACGCATTGTCCCCCGAGAACAAGGCCATTGTCGATGCTGCCACGACCTACGCCCACACCATCATCCAGGCCCGTTACGACGCCAGCAACCCTGGTGCCCTGCGCCAACTGGCGGCCCAGAAGGTCAAGGTTCTGGCCTTCCCCAAGAACATGATGGACGTGGCTTTCAAGCACTCGGAAGAGCTGTACTCTGAACTGAGCGCCAAGAACCCGAACTGGAAGAAGGTCTACACCGACTACGCCAAGTTCCGTGCCGACTCCAACTGGTGGTTCCGTTTCGGCGAAGCCCGTTTCGACAACTTCATGCAGTCGCAAAAACTCTGAAGCTGATACCGGGCCTGCGCGCCCGGTTCGTCGACCCACCCGCTGCGCTTGCGCCCAGCGGGTTTTTTTATGGGCAGCACATCGACATGGCTTCAGACGGGTCAGTAGCCGCGCCGAATGACAGGCGAAAAAAAAGCCCATCTGAAAACAGATGGGCTTGGGTTTGAATCAATCAGGTGTTCAGCGCTTGGCGGCACCCGGCATGTCTTTCATCGGATCGTCTTCTGCAGCATCGTCCTTGGCCTCATCGGCTTGGAGGTCGGTGCCGGCCTTGTCGGCTTCTTCGCTGCTTGGGTCATCAAAGGCCGAGTCCGAGGCTTCGAGCGTCACGCTGTCCAGATCGACGGCCGTTGTGTTGGTCAGTGATCCAGTCACCATCGACGGGAAGGCGATGATCGCCGCCACCATGAGCAACTGCAGCGCGATGAAGGCGATGGAGCCTTTGTAGATCTCGGTTGTCTTCACACTCGGGATGTTCTGGCCAGTGACGCGGTCGGTGTAGTCGTTGCGAGCGGCCACACTGCGCAGATAGAACAGGGCAAAACCGAAGGGCGGTGTGAGGAAAGAGGTCTGCAGGTTCATGGCCACCATCACGCCAAACCAGATCAGGGCCTGGTCAGACGTCATGCCAGGCACCAACTCGGGCAGGATCTTGGCGGCCGCCGGGGCCAGCAGTGGCACCACGATGAAGGCGATCTCGAAGAAGTCGATGAACATGCCCAGCACAAAGATCAGCAGGTTCACCACGAACAGGAAGCCCAAGGCACCGCCGGGGATGTTTTCGAACAGGTGTTCGACCCAGATGTGCCCATCGGCCGCGTTGAAGGTGAAGCTGAACACCGTGGAGCCAATCAGGATGAACAGCACAAAGGTGGACAGTTTGGCGGTGCTCTCCAGGGCCTGACGCGTCAGGTTCATGTTGAGTTTGCCTTTGAGGCCAGCCAGCACCAGAGCACCCACTGCCCCCATGGCGCCACCTTCGGTGGGCGTCGCCACGCCCAGGAAGATGGTGCCCAGCACCAGGAAGATCAGGATTAGCGGCGGCATGAGCACAAAGGTGACCTGCTCGGCCAGGCGTGAAAGCAGGCCCAAGCCGGTGACGCGGTTGAACACCGACAGGCTCAGGGCCACCAAGGACGCGATGGTCATGGACAGGATGACCACCTCATCGCCGGGCGCTGGCATGGAGCGCTCCAGCCAGTCGCGCAGCAGCGCGTCGTGCACTTGGGCCCAGGCCACGCCCACCGCGGTGGCGACCACCAGCAAAGCGATCAGCGACTTGTGACCGGACTGGCCATTGCTTTCGCGGTAAATGCGTGCTTCAGCTGGCAAGGCAGGCACCATGGCTGGCTTGAAGATGGCCACGGCCACAATGAACAGGATGTACAAACCCACCAGCAACAAACCCGGCAACAAGGCACCGGCGTACATGTCGCCCACCGAGCGGCCCAGCTGGTCGGCCAGAACGATCAGCACCAGTGAGGGCGGAATGGCTTGCGCCAAAGTACCCGAAGCGGTGATCACGCCCGTGGCGATCACCCGGCTGTAGCCGTAGCGCAGCATGATGGGCAGCGAGATCAGGCCCATCGAAATGACGGCTGCAGCCACCACGCCCGTGGTGGCCGCCAGCAGGGCGCCCACCAAAATCACCGCGATGGCCAAGCCTCCGCGCACCGGACCAAACACCTGACCCACAGTTTCCAACAGGTCTTCGGCCATGCCCGAGCGTTCCAGCAAGATCCCCATGAAAGTGAAGAAGGGAATGGCCAGCAAGGTGTCGTTTTGCATGATGCCGAAGATGCGCAGGGGCAGGGCCTGGAACATGGTGGCCGGGAAGAGACCCGCCTCCATGCCGATGAAGCCAAACCCGAGACCGCATGCGGCCAAGGCAAACGCCACCGGAAAGCCGGTGATCAACAAGGCCAGCAGGCCCGCAAACATCAGGGGTACAAAGTTTTGCACCAGAAAAGAGGCTTCCATCATCGGGCTCCCTGGATTTCTTGCTGCAGTTCGGCAGCACGTTTTTCATCGTCGCTCTGGCTGCCTTCGTGGGCCAGGGTGTCTGGGCCCTGACCACGCAAAAAAGCCAGACGCTTGACCAACTCGGACAGGCTTTGCAGCAACAGCAGGGCAAAACCGACGGGGATCAGCAAATACACGGGCCAGCGAATCAAGCCACCTGCGTTGGATGACATCTCGCCCGAGACAAAAGCTTGCATGAACATGGGCCATGACAAGGCGATGCTGAGCACGCAAAACGGGATCAAGGCCAGCACAATGCCGCCCACGTCGATCCAGTTGCGGGTGCGTGCACTCAGGCGGCTGGCCAGAAAATCAATCCGGACGTGCGCGTTGTTCAGCAAGCCGTAACCGGCGCCAAGCAGAAATACAGCGGCAAACAGGTACCACTGGATTTCCAGCAAGGCGTTGGAGCTGCTGTCAAAAATTTTGCGCACGATGGCGTTGCCTGCGCTGATCAAGGTGGTGATCAGGACCAGCCAGATCGTGATTTTCCCGATGGCGCGGTTGAGCGCATCGATCCAGCGGGACCATTGCAAAAGGGCATTCATAAGGGTTTTCCTCAGTCAAGAGCGGCGATTGTACGTGGGACGCAGACCGCGCCCGCATCGTGCATGCCTTGCAAGGGCTTGATGTTTTTTCAAGCCATGGGCATGTACTCAAAAGGGCTCAAACAGTGGCTGTTGCTGATGGGCGGCTGTGCTTGTCGCCTGTCGGCGGACAGTCGGGGACTCGCCGCGCCCCAAAGCCCTTACCATTGGACGCTTCATGAACACCTTCACCGACAGCGTCCTGACGGCGCTGAACCTTGTCACCTCTCTCGACCCTGCCCTGTGGGTGGTGGTCTGGCGCTCTTTGGCCGTGAGTGCCACGGCTTGCCTGCTCGCCTACGGCCTGGGCGTGGTGCTGGGCGCCTGGCTGGCGGTGTCGCGTTTTTCCGGGCGCGGCGCGGTGCTGGTCGGCTTGAACACTTTGCTGGCGCTGCCTTCGGTGGTGGTGGGCCTGGTGGTGTATTTGCTGCTGTCGCGCACCGGCCCTTTGGGTTTTTTGGGCTGGATGTTCAGTTTTCAGGCCATGGTGCTGGCCCAGTTCATTTTGGTGGTGCCGGTGGTGGCCGCGTTGACGCGCCAGGTGGTTGAAGACGTGGAGCGTCAGCACGGCGAGCAGTGGGCCTCGCTGGGCGCAGGGCCCTGGGTGCGCAGCTTGTTGCTCGCCTGGGATGAACGCCTGGCTTTGTTGACCATTGGGGTCACCGCCTTTGGCCGCGCCATCTCGGAGGTGGGCGCGGTGATGATTGTGGGCGGCAACATCGATGGCTTCACGCGCGTCATGACCACCGCCATCGCGCTGGAAACCAGCAAGGGCGATTTGCCGCTGGCGCTGGGTTTGGGCTTGGTCTTGTTGGCCGTGGTGTTGTGCCTCAATGCGCTGGTGGCCGGTTTGCGCCGTTGGGGTGAGCGGCGTCAGGGCGACCCGGTGACCACGCCCAAAGGATGGGTCGCATGAGCACGCCGCCAGTGGTTCAGCTGCGCGAGGTGTCGGTGCGTTTGGGCCCGGTGGAGGCCTTGCGACGCGTCAGCCTGGCCATTCAGTCCGGTGAGCGGGTGGCCCTGGTTGGCTCGAACGGCTCGGGCAAAAGCACCTTGCTGCGCACGGTGCATGGCTTGCTGCAGCCCGTGCAGGGGCAGGTCGAGCGGCACCCCTTGCTGCGGCAGGCCATGCTGTTCCAAAGGCCGCATTTGCTGCGCATGTCGGCACTGCACAACGTGGCGCTGGGCCTTTGGCTGGACCGCACGCAGGGCCTGAGCTGGGCGCAAGCCAAGGCGCGGGCCATCACCGCTTTGCAGCGTGTGGGCCTGAGCGCCGTAGCCCACCAAAATGGGCGGCAACTGTCAGGCGGTCAGCAGCAACGCCTGGCCATGGCCCGCGCCTGGGGGGGTCTGCCCGATGTGCTGCTTTTGGACGAGCCCACCGCCAGCCTGGACCCGCATGCCAAACGCGAAGTCGAAACCTTGATGGCCGATTTTGCGGCGGGCCAGGGGCAGCCCTTGACCCTGATCTGGGCTAGCCACAACCTGGGTCAGGTCAAGCGCCTGGCCACGCGCGTGGTTTATCTGGAAGGCGGCCAAGTGTTGGCCGATCTGCCTGTGACTGATTTCTTTGACGCGACCCAGCTGGCCGCGCACAGCCCGGCAGCCCATGCTTTTGTTCAAGGAGAAATGTGATGGCTTGTTCCTTGGCAAGAACCCGTTGCGCCTGGGTGTTGGCCCTGTTGGCCAGCACCGCAGGGCTGGCGCTGGCCCAACCCATGGTCATGGCATCCACCACCTCGACCGAGCAGTCGGGCTTGTTTTCGCATTTGTTGCCTGCCTTCAAAAAAGCCAGCGGGCTGGATGTGAAGGTGGTGGCGCTGGGCACGGGTCAGGCGCTGGACACGGCGCGGCGCGGCGACGCCGATGTGGTGTTTGTGCATGACCAGGCGGCTGAAGAAAAATTTGTTGCCGACGGGTTTGGCCTGAAACGCCAGAGCGTGATGTACAACGACTTTGTGCTGATCGGCCCCAGGGCTGACCCGGCGGGTGCTCGGGGCCGGGACATCGTGGCGGCCTTGGCCAAAGTCTCGACCAGCAACGCAGCTTTTGTGTCACGTGGTGACAAGAGCGGCACCCATGCGGCCGAATTGCGCTTCTGGAAGATGGCCAACCGATTCGAGAACAAAGGCAGCGGCTACAAGGAATGCGGCTGCGGCATGGGGCCGGCGCTGAACATCGCCGCATCCACCGGTGCCTATGTGCTCGCCGACCGAGCCACCTGGCTGAACTTCAAGAACCGCGCCGACCTGGCGATTCTGGTGGAAGGGGACAAGCGACTCTTTAACCAATACGGCGTGATGGTGGTCAACCCCGCCAAACACCCGCACGTCAAGCAAGCCGATGCCCAGAAGTTTGTCGACTGGATCACCTCGCCCGCAGGCCAAGGTGTGATTGCCGATTACAAAATCGGCGGCGAGCAGTTGTTTTTCCCAAACGCGGGCCAGTGATCAGCCTTTGGGGTTGCCCAGCTTGCGGTACACCGTGGCACGGCTGATGCCCAAGGCACGGGCGGCTTCGGCCACATTGCCACGCGCCTGATTCACCGCCTCGCGGATCATGTCGGTCTGCACATCCTTGAGGGGCTTGGCCGCAGGGCCCGTCCGATGCGCGTGCACATGGGGCTTGGCGTTTTGGGCCGAGGCCCCAGGACGCATGGCCTGCGTTTGCAAACGCAGGCCTGACCACAGCGGCAGCTCTTGGGCGCGGCCCTCGCGGCTGGCGGCATCGAACAGGTTTTCCCAAGGCGAGGCAAACACGTCGCTGGCGTGCAGGGCCTGGCCGTGCGCGGCTGGTGACAAGGACAGCATTTGCCGCGCCGTGGGGTTGGCCCCTACGATGTGGCCGTCGGTGTCCAGGGTCAGCAGGCCGTCGCTGTCGTCTCCGGGCTGGTTGCCAGGCCAGTTCAGGCGCAAGACCAAGGCGTGCGCGTTGGACAGCAGCCAGCTGTTTTCGATGCTGCGGGCCGAGCGGCGCACCAGGTGTTTCAGGGCCGGGCGTTCGGTGGTCTCGATGCCGGTCAGGTCCAGCATGCCCGCGCACAGGCCATCGGGCCCGAACACCGGCGCACCCGCGCAGCTGTAAACACTGGTGTCCTGAAAAAAGTGCTCGCCCCGGTGCAGCCAGACCGGCTGCAACTCGGTCAAGGCGGCGCTGATGGCGGTGGTGCCCACGGCTTTTTCGGACAAATCCACCCCCACCCGGGCGATCACCTCGGCGCGGCGGTCTTGCCGGTCCACCGGGCCGTGCACGTCGACCACGATACCCTCGGCATTGGTCAGGATGGCGAAATAGCGGATGTCGGCAATGGCCCGGGCCAGCTCCACCAGCACCGGCTGGGCCGCCTGCACCAAGGGGCGGCTGGCCTCCTGCACGCGTCGCATGTGCTGGGCCGAGATGGCCTCAAAGCCCACGGGCTGCCCTGGCTGCAGGCCCATGCCCAGACAGCGCTGCCACGATTGGGCGATCCAGGGTGAAACACCCGCACCCTGAGCCTCAGCGTGTCCCTGAAAAACCAGTTGGCGTGCATGTGCGATGCGGTCGAGGCGGTCACTGGAAAGTGAGGTCATGGACATGTCAGGTGTGTATCAAGCTGAGAATTTTTACCACGACCCTGCCAAACCTAGGGTTAATCCGCATCGGTTTGCAAGGGCATGCGCCAACAATGGCTGTGCATTCTGATTCATCAGCGTGGGCTTGACCAGTCCGCCACACCACAGGAGACACACATGCAGAAAGTCCTGCACATCAACCCGGACAAATGTACCGGCTGCTTGCAGTGCGAAATGGCCTGTTCTTTCGAGAACTACGGCAGCTACGCCACTTCCAAATCGCGCATCAAGGTGTTCGACTTCCACCACACCGGCAAAAAAGTGCCCTACACCTGCACCCAGTGCGACGAAGCTTGGTGCCTGCACGCCTGTCCTGTGGAAGCCATCACCGTGGACAAAGCCACCGGCGCCAAAGTGGTCAACGAGTCCACTTGCGTGGGCTGCAAGGTCTGCACCATCGCCTGCCCATTTGGCACCATCAACTACGTGCAAGAGACCGGCAAGGTGCAAAAGTGCGACCTGTGCGGTGGCGACCCGGCTTGCGTCGAGGCTTGCCCCACCGGCGCCATCACCTTCGTAGACGCCAACTGGACCGGCATCGACAAGATGAAGCAGTGGGCCGACAAGTTGGGCAATCAGCCCTCTGCCGCTTAATTCACCACCCATAAGGAGCTTCAAAATGTCTTGGGCTGGAAAAATCCTCCGCGTCAACCTCACGGCTGGCACCGTCAAATCCGAACCGCTGAACATGGAGTGGGCGCGTGCTTACATCGGTTCGCGTGGTCTGGGCAGCAAATACCTGATCAACGAAGTCGACCCCAAAGTCGACCCGCTGTCGGCCGACAACAAAATCATCTGGGCCACTGGCCCACTGACCGGCACCATGGCCTCCACCGGTGGCCGCTACACCGTCATCACCAAAGGCCCGCTCACCGGGGCGATTGCTTGCTCCAACTCGGGCGGCTATTGGGGTGCCGAGCTGAAGATGGCCGGTTGGGACATGATCATTTTTGAAGGCGCATCGGCCAAGCCGGTGTACCTCTACATCAACGACGATGTGGCCGAGCTGCGTGATGCGGGTCACCTGTGGGGCCAAAGTGTCTGGAAAACCGAGGAAATCCTCAAGACCAGCCTGCAAGACCCGCTGCTGCGTGTCTCGAGCATCGGCAAGGCCGGTGAAAACAAGGTGCTGTACGCCGCCGTGGTGAACGACCTGCACCGTGCGGCTGGCCGCTCGGGCGTGGGCGCCGTGATGGGCAGCAAGAACCTCAAGGCCATTGCTGTGCGCGGCACCAAGGGTGTGGGCAACATCCGCGACCCCAAGGCCTTCATGAAGGTGACCTTCGAGAAGAAGAAAATCCTCGCTGAAAACGCCGTCACTGGCCAAGGCCTGCCCGCTTACGGCACCCAGGTGTTGATGAATGTGATCAACGAGATGGGCGCCTTGCCCACGCGCAACCACCGCGACGTGCAGTTCGAGGGTGCGAAAGACATCTCCGCCGAAGCCATGGCTACACCACGCGAGACCGACGGCAAGAAGCACCTGGTGACCAACCAGGCCTGCTTCGGCTGCACCATCGCTTGCGGCCGTATCAGCAAGATGGACGAAGGCCACTTCACCGTGCAAAACAAGCCGCAATACTGGGGCGCCAACGGTGGCCTGGAATACGAAGCGGCCTGGGCGTTGGGCGCGGCCAACGGTGTGAACGACCTGGAAGCTTTGCAGTACGCGAACCTGCTGTGCAATGAAGAGGGCTTCGACCCCATCAGCTTCGGCGCCACCGTGGGCGCGGTCATGGAGCTCTACGAGATGGGCGTGCTGACGAAAGAGCAGCTGGGCATCGACGCCAAATTCGGCTCGGCCCAAGCGCTGGCGCACTTTGCCGAAATCACGGCCAAGGGTGAAGGCTTCGGTGTCGAGATCGGCCAAGGCTCCAAGCGCCTGACGGCCAAGTACGGCCACCCCGACTTGTCGATGAGCGTCAAGGGCCAGGAATTCCCGGCTTATGACGGCCGCTCGATCCAGGGCATTGGCTTGGCGTATGCCACTTCCAACCGCGGTGCTTGCCACCTGCGCGGCTACACCATCGCTTCCGAAGTGCTGGGTATCCCGGTCAAGACCGACCCACTGGAGCACGAAGGCAAGCCCGAGCTGGTCAAGGCTTTCCAGGACGCGACCGCCGCTTTCGACTCATCAGGTCTGTGCGTGTTCACCACCTTTGCTTGGGGCGTGGCCGATTTGGCCCCGCAACTGCAAGCCGCGTGCGATGACGCTTACACCACCGAAGAGCTGGAGAAAATCGGCGAGCGCATCTGGAACATGGAGCGTGAGTTCAACAACGCCGCAGGTTTCACCAAGGCCGATGACAACCTGCCCAAGCGCCTCATGACCGAAGCCGCCAAAACCGGTCCGTCCAAAGGCAAGGTGAGCATGCTGCCCGAGATGCTGCCCAAGTACTACGCCGCACGCGGCTGGGACAGCGAAGGCCGCCCCACTGCCGAGACCAAGGCGCGTTTGGGCCTGTGAGCCAAGTCCCTGTGGGAGCAATCCCCTGTTCGCGAAGCTTTCGCAGCAGGGGCTTGCTTTTGCAGGTGTCCAAGCGGCCTGAGGGCCGCTCTTTGTTTCTGGAGTCCGACTCATGACCCACCACGTCATCTTGGGCGCAGGCCCTGCCGGCGTCATCGCCGCCGAGACCCTGCGCAAGCACGCCCCGAACGACACCATCACCCTGGTGGGCGATGAGCCCGATGCGCCTTACTCGCGCATGGCCATCCCTTACCTCTTGATCGGCAACATCGACGAACGCGGCACCTACCTGCGCAAGAGCGCCACGCACTTTGATGATTTGCGCATCACCCAGGTCAAGGCCAAGGTGACGCGTGTGGACGCGGCGGGCAAAACCGTTCAGCTGGACAACGGGCAGTCGATCAGTTTTGACAAGCTCTTGATCGCCACCGGCTCGCACCCGGTGCGCCCCCCGATTGCGGGCATGGACTTGCCCGGGGTGCACCCTTGCTGGACGCTGGAAGACGCCCGGGCCATTCAGGCGCTGGCCAAGCCCGGTGCCCGTGTCTTGCAAATGGGTGCGGGCTTCATCGGCTGCATCATCATGGAAGCGCTGGCCGTACGCGGTGTGAAGCTCAGCGTGGTGGAGATGGGCGACCGCATGGTGCCGCGCATGATGGGTCCGGTGGCGGGCGGCATGATCCGTGACTGGTGCGAGGCCAAGGGCGTGCAGGTGTTCACCGGCACCAAGGTGGAGGCGATCGAGTCGGGTGCAGAAAAAGGCTTGCTGGGCAAACTGGCGGCAGCGGTGGGCATGTCTTCTGACGATGCCTCTGGTGCATTGCGGGTGCGCCTGTCCAACGGCCAGACCGTCGAGGCTGATCTGGTTATCAGCGCCACGGGCGTGCGCCCGGCCATCGGCTTTTTGGAAGGCAGCGGGATCACTTGCCTGCAAGGCGTCTTGACGGACCAGCACCTGCAAACCAATGTGCCCGGCATTTACGCCGCGGGCGACTGCGCCGAAGCCTTTGACCTGGTCAGCGGCAAAACCATCGTGAGCGCCATCCAGCCCAACGCGGCCGAACAGGCCCGCGTGGCTGCGCTCAACATGCTGGGTCAAAAGACAGAGCTCAAAGGCGTCACGCAAATCAACGTGCTCGACACCCTGGGTTTGATCTCGACCAGCTTTGGCAATTGGGAAGGCGTGGCCGGTGGCCAGTCGGCCGTGTTGACCGACAAGGCGGCCGGACGGCACTTGAGCCTGCAGTTCAAGGACGATGTGATGGTGGGTTGCAACAGCGTGGGCTGGACCGAGCACGTGGGCGTGATGCGTGGTCTGGTCGAAGGCCAAATCCACTTGGGTGACTGGAAAGATCGGTTGATGCAGGACCCCACGAAGCTGATGGATGCCTACCTGGACTGCGCCCAAGGACAAGGCCGCTGGAGCGGGGCGGCCGATGCCCGTCGCCGATGAGGTGATGGCCACTGAGGTCACAATCTGCGCATGAACATCACTTTCAAACTGTTTGCCACGCTGACCGATTATTTGCCTGCCGAAGCGCGCCGCAGCAACCAGGTCACGCTGGATGTTGCGCAGGATGCCAGCATCAGCCAGATCATCGAGCCCTATGGCATGCCGCCCAAGCTGGTGCACCTGGTGCTGGTGAACGGCAAATACATCGCGCCCGAAGACCGGGGCACCACCACTTTGACCGAAGGCGATGTGTTGGCCATCTGGCCACCGGTGGCTGGGGGCTGAAGCCGCGCATGCAATCGAGCTACGCCGAGCAATTTCAGCGCGACATGGGCTGCACCGAGGCCGAGTGGCTGGGCTGGCTGCCCGCTGCCATGGGCGACTGCCCTTGGCAGCGCACCGCCAGCACCGCTGTGGTCACCATTGGCCCAGGCCGCTTGCATCTGCGCTGGCAAGTCATGCCGCCCCGGGTCATCGCGCTCATGCGCATGCCGGTGCTGCGGGTGAATTTTGAGTTTGAGGGTTTGGATGCCGATCAGCGCTATGTTTTCATGAAGCGCTTCGACTTGTACATGCAGCGCGGGGGTGGTTGACCCGTCACCGTACCCAGAAGAGTTCCACCGTCCTGAGGCCCAGCAGCGTGAGGGCGAGCGAACCGAACAGGTGCAGCGATGCTGTGCCGAGTGCCAACGCCAGGCGCCCTTGCTGCAGCATGGCCACCACTTCGGCCGAGAAGCTGGAAAACGTGGTCAGCGCCCCCAGAAAACCGGTGACCATGGCCAGCCGCCAGACGGGGTCGAGGTGGGGCAGTTGCTGGAACACCCCCACGCACACGCCCACCAAGTAGCCGCCGATCAGGTTGGCCGCCAGCGTGCCCCAAGGCAGCAGACCCGCTGCGGCACTGCTGGGGTTGAGCCAGAGACCCAGTTGCCAGCGCGACAGCGCCCCCACACAGGCACCCAGGCAGATCGCGATCACCGTGAGCATGGGGCAGGTCCTTTCGGCTGGGGCTTGGCGTGGTTAAAACGGCGGGTCTTCGTCGCTGGCTGCAGCCGTTGCCAAGGTCGAATTCAACACGGTGCGCGTGGGGTTCGGCATGGCCTGGTCGGCCGCCGCTGCGCCCAGTTCCATCTCGCCGCCCAGGGCTTCGATCAGGCTGTCGATCAGCGGCCCGAGCAAGCCGGTGGACAAGGCCACGTCGGCGTCAAAGCGGTCTTCGTTTTTGTCGGTGCCCGACTCGTCCATCACCCCGTCGAGGAACTGCACTTTTTTCAGCTGGAGGGTGTCGGTCAACACAAAGGCCACGCGGCCGTCCCAGCTGAGCGCCAATTGGGTGGGCAGCTTGCCTTCCAGCACATGCTTGCGCACATCGTCGTTGGCCAGGTGGTGGCGGGTGAAGCGCACGCTGGCGGCGTCTTCGCCTGTGGACTTGAGCACGGTTTCGCGCTCCACCGTCAAATCGGACGGCCATTCGTCGGGTGTGGGCGCCAAAAGCCACTGCGTCATGGCCGCCTGGGGTGAGGTCACGGTCTGGATCAGCGAGACCGACAGACCGCCCATCACGTTCATTAGCGCCGACATCACTTCGTCGGCCTTGCCCTGGCTACCCGCGTTGAGCACCAGACGGCGATTTTCCAGATCCATCCACACCAGCACGCTGGACTGACGCGCAAAAGCCTGCGGCAACAAAGACAGCAGCACGTCGTCCATCAGCTCGCGTTTTTCTTTTTTGCCGGGTTTGCGGCCGGTGGCCGCTTCGATTTCGGCGATGCGTTCATCGACCTTGCGGCGCACCACGTTGCCGGGCACCGCCTTGGACTCGATCATGAGTTTCATGATCCACTGCCCGGCCACCGACTCGACCAGTGGGCCGTGCGCCTCACCCCGAGGGGGCACCCAGCCGATCGATTTTTCCTGGCTGGCGCCACATTCCACAAACTGCACCGGCTCCAACGCCGCCTGCACATCGGCCAGTGTGGGCGCAAAGCCCTCGCCGATGCGGTAAACCATCACATTTTTGAACATCCGTCACTCTTTCATGCCTTGTCAGGCCAGCGCGGCATCTTACCGGCAAAGTGAGGTGTCCCGGCTATTTCGCCACGCCCATCAGCAGATCCGGCACGATGGTCACGATGGCCGGGAAGACCGTGATCAACACGATGCCCACGATCATGCAGGCGAAAAAGGGCAGGGTGACCGTGGCGATGCGGTTGCTGTCGATGCCGGTCATGTTCTGCAGCACAAACAGGTTGAAGCCCACAGGCGGTGTGATCTCGGCAATCTCGACCAGCATGATGATGAAGATGCCGAACCAGACCAGGTCAAACCCGGCTTTCTGGATCATGGGCAGCACCACGGCGCTGGTCAGCACGATCATCGAGATGCCGTCGAGCGCCGTGCCCAAAATCAAATACACCCCCACCAACACGGCGATCAGGCCAAACGGTGACAGGTTCAGGCCATGCACAAATTCGGCCAGCTCACGCGGGATGCCGGTAAACGCCATGGTCTTGGTGAGAAACGCTGCGCCTGCCAGGATGAACATGATCATGCAACTCACGCGGGTGGCCCCCACCAGGCCTTGCCAGAAGTTTTGCCAGGTCAGGCTGCGGCCTGCGGCGGCAATGGCGAGCGACCCCAGCACGCCATAGGCCGCGCATTCGGTGGCGGTGGCAATGCCGGCCACCAGCACCCAGACGATGAACACAATCAGCAGTGCGCAAGGAATCAGGCTGCCCGAGCGTCGCATTTTTTCCATGAAGGTGGTGGGTGCTTCCGCCGGGGGCACCTTGTCCGGGTTGCGCAGGCTCCACCAGATGATGTAGCCCGAGAACAATCCCATCAGCAAAAAGCCCGGCAAAAAGCCCGCCAGAAACAAACGGATCACACTGGCGTCGGCCGCCACGGCATACACCACCATGGTGATGGAGGGGGGAATCAAAATGCCCAGACCCCCTGCGGCAGCCAATGAGCCCAGGGCAATGTCGCGGTTGTAGCCGCGCTTTTCGAGTTCAGGCAAGGCTACCTTGGCGATCGTGGCGCAGGTGGCGGCTGAGGAACCCGAGACCGAGCCAAAAATGCCGCAACCCAAAATGGTGGTGTGCATCAGTCGGCCCGGCACTTTGGACAGCCAGGGCGAGAGGCCGTCGAACATCTGCTCGGACAGCTTGGTGCGGTACAAAATCTCGCCCATCCAGATGAACATGGGCAGAGCCGCCAGCTCCCAGCTGGCCGAGGTTTCCCAAAACGACGAAAACAGGTTTTTGCCGGGCAGGGTGTTGGTAAAGAACGCCTGACCGACCCAGCCCACAATGGCCAGCGTCATGGCGATCCAGACGCCGCCACTGAGCATCAACAACATCAAAAAGAGGAGCAGGCCCCCGATTTCAAGCAGGCCCATCAAAGCTCCTCTGAAAAATCACCACGCGCGTGCCGCTCTTCGACACGCGCGACATAGCTGGGTTTGCCACCGCGAAACACGCACACGCATTCGTCGATCACCGCGATCACCAAAATGGCCGAGCCGATCACAAAGCTCATTTGCGGAATCCAGATCGGGATGGCCACCATATTGCCCGCGATGTCGTTGAACTCGTAGCTCTCCCAGGTGAAGCGTGCAGCCCAATAACCCAGATAGCCAATGGCCACGGCAGCCACTGTGAGGGACATCAACTCCAGCCAGCGCCGCACGGGCGCCGACACCGATTCCAGCACCAGCGTCACCCGCACAAAGTCGCCGTTGCGAAAGCTGTAGGCCATGCCCAAAAAGGCCGCCGCCGCACACAGCCAGGCCACGATGTCGTTGACCCAGGACACGCGCCACTCGAACACGCGCCCCACCGAAGCGCCAATCATCAGAACCAGGATGGCCAGCACGCACAGGGCGGCCAGATGGCCCCCGAGCTGGTACAGACCATCCAGAAAACGACGCCCGGATGAGGCGCGGGTGGGGACAGCGGCGTTCATGGCGGCTTATTTCTTGCTGTAGGCGTCGACCAAGCCTTTGCCCTCGGCACCGGATTTCTCCAGCCACTCCTTGAGCATGGTGTCGCCCACTTTCTTCATGTCGGCCTTGAGTTGCGCCGATGGCGGGGTGACGGTCATGCCATTGGCTTTGAGGGTGGCCAGGGTGGACTCGTTGACCTTGCGCGATTCAGCCCAACCACGGACTTCAGCATCGGCAGCGGCTTTCATCACGGCGTCCTGCGTGGCTTTGTCCAGCGCGTCAAAAGCCTTTTTGTTGGCGATCACCGCGTTCTTGGGCAGCCAGGCCTGCACGTCGTAGTAGTACTTGAGATGTTCGTAGAGTTTGCTGTCCACACCGGTGGCACCCGATGTCATGGTTGACTCAACCACGCCCGTGGCCAGGGCCTGGGTAAATTCCGCTGCTTGCACCGTTACGGGCTGCGCCCCCACCAGTTCGGCGATGCGGGCGGTCGAGGGGCTGTAGGAGCGCCACTTGATGCCCTTGAGGTCGGCCGCGCTGTTGATGGGTTTCTTGCTGTAAATGCCCTGCGGTGGCCAAGCCACCGAATACAGCAGCACCATGCCTTGCTCAGCGAGTTTTTTCTCCATCAGGGATTTTTGCGCCTTGTACAGCTTCATGCTTTCGTCGTAGCTGTCGGCCAGGAAGGGCAGGCCATCTGCTGCGTAAATGGGCCACTCGTTGCTGAAGTTGGCCAGCAGAATCTCACCTGCTTGGGCCTGACCGCCTTGCACGGCACGCTTGATTTCCGGGGCCTTGAACAGCGAGGCGTTGGCATGCACCGTGATTTTCAGCTTGCCAGCGGTGGCCTTGTCCACGTCGGCCGCAAACTGGGTCATGTTGACCGAGTGGAAGTTGGCGGCGGGGTAGGCGGCAGGCAGGTCCCACTTGGTTTGGGCCGAAACAAAACCGGAAACAGCGAGCAAGCCAGCCAACAGGCTGAGGTGAAGGGCACGACGTTGCATGAAAACTCCTGTGAAAGATGGAAATGAACGGTTCACTGGGCAGTGCAAGAAAGGTGCCCGCTTGGCGCGCGCATCGGGTGCATCTGTCAGGTGCTCACTGTAGGCAAGGCGGGCCCGATCCGTGATCGGTGTTTTCCCTTAATGTCAACAAATTGTTGGCAAATTGTCGGCATCGGGCATAGACTTTCTCATCTTCCAAGCCTTGATGGAACCCATGCCGCGCAAAAATTCCCTCAGCAACTCTGCCGCCAGCCCTATCGTGTCCTCGGCCCACCTCGTCTCGCCCGACAGCGCCGAGATGAGCGAGTTCGAGTTCGGCCTGATCGTGGCAGGCAACGCGTTTCACCGCTGGATCATCCACTGCATGGCCGCTGCCGGCCTGAAGGACCTGACGCCGCTGGATGTGCTGGTGTTGCACCACGTCACGCACCGCGCGCGTGACAAGCGCCTGGCCGACATCTGTTTCATCATGAACATCGAAGACACCCATCTGGTGAATTACGCCCTGAAAAAACTGCAAGGCCTGGGGGTGGTGATGTCGCAAAAACACGGTAAGGAAGTGACCTATGCGGCCACCGATGAAGGGCGCGGCTATGTGCAGCGTTACCGCGAAATCCGCGAGAGCTGCCTGATTGACGCGCTCAAGGCCGACGATGGCCTGAACCGCGACATTGGCGAGCTGGCCCGATTGCTGCGTGTGCTCTCGGGCATGTACGACCAGGCGGCGCGTGCCGCTGCTTCTTTGTGAAATTGTTTTTTGAATTCAGATTGTGGAGCGACCTATGACTGAACCCAACACCCCACCCGCTGGCACAAACCGTTGGCAGTTCTGGATTGACCGGGGCGGCACCTTCACCGACGTGGTGGGCAAGCGGCCTGACGGCACTTTGGTCACGCACAAGCTGCTCTCCGAAAACCCCGAGCAATACCGCGATGCGGCGGTGGCGGGCATTCGGCATTTGCTGGGCTTGAAGCCTGGTGAACCCGTCACACCTGAACAGGTTGAATGTGTGAAGATGGGCACCACCGTGGCCACCAACGCGCTGCTGGAGCGCAAGGGCGAGGCCACGCTGCTGGTGACCACACAGGGTTTTGGCGACGCGCTGCGCATCGCCTACCAAAACCGCCCGCGTTTGTTTGACCGCCAGATCGTGCTGCCCGAATTGCTCTACAGCGCGGTGCTTGAGGCGCAAGAGCGTGTGGCGGTGGATGGCGAGGTCTTGCAGCCGCTCGATGAAGTGCATTTGCGCACCCAATTGATGCATTGGCACAGCCAAGGCGTGCGCTCGGTGGCGGTGGTTTTCATGCACGGCTGGCGGCACACGGCGCACGAGCAAGCGGCGGCGCGGTTGGCGCGTGAAGTCGGCTTCACGCAGGTCAGTACCTCGCACCAGACCAGCCCGATGATGAAGCTGGTCAGCCGGGGCGACACCACGGTGGTGGACGCGTATTTGTCGCCTATCCTGCGCCGCTATGTGGACCAGGTGGCCAGCGAAATGCCGGGTGTGAAACTGATGTTCATGCAGTCTTCGGGCGGTTTGACCGACGCCCAGGTGTTTGCGGGCAAGGACGCCATCTTGAGCGGTCCGGCGGGCGGCATTGTGGGCATGGCCCGCACGGCGCAGCTGGCGGGGCATGACAAGGTGATCGGTTTTGACATGGGCGGCACGTCCACCGATGTGTCGCACTTTGCCGGGCAGTTCGAGCGCGAGTTCGAAACCCAGGTGGCGGGTGTGCGCATGCGCGCGCCCATGATGAGCATCCACACCGTGGCGGCAGGCGGCGGCTCCCTGCTGGCCTATGACGGTGCGCGGTTTCGGGTGGGGCCGCAAAGCGCGGGGGCCAACCCGGGTCCGGCCAGTTACCGCCGGGGCGGGCCGCTGGCCGTGACCGATGCCAACGTGATGGTGGGCAAGGTGCAACCGAGGTTTTTCCCCTCGGTGTTTGGACCGGATGCGAACCAGCCGCTGGATGCCGAGGTGGTGCGCGGGCACTTTGAAAAACTGGCCCAGCAAACCGGTCGCGCCGCCGAAGATGTGGCGCATGGTTTCATCCAGATCGCGGTGCAGCAGATGGCCAACGCCATCAAGAAAATCTCGGTGGCGCGGGGCTACGACGTGACGCGCTACACCTTGCAGTGCTTTGGCGGCGCAGGCGGGCAGCATGCGTGTCTGGTGGCCGATGCCTTGGGCATGTCGCAGGTGCTGGTGCACCCGCTGGCGGGTGTGCTGTCGGCTTACGGCATGGGCCTGGCCGACCAGAACGTGATGCGCGAGGAATCGGTGGAGCGTCGCCTGGACCCTCAGGCCATGCACCTCATGGCCGCGCGTTTGCAGGCCTTGGGCGAATCCACCCGCCAGGCTTTGCTGGCGCAAATGGGTGGGGATGCGGGCAGCGCCCACCGCATTGAGCTGCGCCAACGTGTGCATCTGCGTTACGAGGGCACCGACTCGGCGCTGGTCGTGCCCTGGGGCGATCAAGCCCAATTGGTGGCCGGTTTTGAAGCGGCGTATCGCCAACGCTTTGCCTTTTTGATGCAGGGCAAGGCCCTGGTGGTCGAGGCGGTGTCGGTTGAGGCGGTGCTGCCCGGCGATGCGCCCGAAGAGGCGGCGCACACCTTGCACCCCGCGCGCGAAGTGCCGCGCCGTGACACGGTGCGGGTGTACGCCGCCAATGCGCAAGGCGTGGCCCAGTGGCAGGACGCTGCCCTGGTGGTGCGCGAAGACATGCGCTCGGGCGATGTGATCGACGGTCCGGCCATCATTGCCGAGAAAAACGCCACCACCGTGGTGGAGCCGGGCTGGCAAGCCCGACTGACCTCTCTGGACCATTTGTTGCTGGTGCGCGTGCAGGCGCGGGTCGTGCAGCACGCCGCAGGCACGCAGGCCGATCCGGTGCTGCTGGAGGTGTTCAACAACCTGTTCATGAACATCGCCGAGCAGATGGGCTTGCAGCTGCAGAACACCGCCTACTCGGTCAACATCAAGGAGCGCCTGGACTTCTCCTGCGCCTTGTTCAGCGCCGAAGGACACTTGATTGCCAACGCGCCCCACATGCCGGTGCACCTGGGGTCCATGGGCGAGAGCATCCAGACCGTCATTCAAGAGAACAAAGGCCGCATGCAGCCGGGCGATGTGTTCGTGTTGAATGACCCTTATCACGGCGGCACGCATTTGCCAGACATCACCGTCATCACCCCGGTGTATCTGGACGGCCATGCCGAACCGGTGTTTTATGTGGGCTCACGCGGGCACCACGCCGATGTGGGTGGGCTCACGCCGGGTTCCATGCCGCCGTTTTCCACGCGCATCGAAGAAGAGGGCGTGCAGATCAACAACGTCAAACTGGTCGAAGCCGGGCGTCTGCGCGAAGCCGAGATGGTGGCGCTGCTGCAAAGCGGCGAATACCCCTCGCGCAACCCGGCGCAAAACATGGCCGACCTGAAAGCGCAGATCGCCGCCAACGAAAAAGGGGTGCAGGAGCTGCGCCGCATGGTGGACCAGTTTGGGCTGGACGTGGTGCAGGCCTACATGCGCCATGTGCAGGACAACGCCGAAGAATCGGTGCGTCGCGTCATCACGCGCCTGAAAAACGGCGCCTTCACTTTGCCGCTGGACAACGGCGCGCAGATCCAGGTGGCGGTGCGGGTGAATGCGTCCGAGCGCACGGCCGAGATCGACTTCACCGGCACCAGCGCCCAGTTGCCGAACAACTTCAACGCGCCGCGTGCGGTGTGCATGGCGGCGGTGCTGTACGTGTTCCGCAGCCTGGTGGACGACGACATTCCTTTGAACGCGGGTTGCCTGAAGCCGCTCAAAGTCATCATTCCCCAGGGCTCCATGCTCAACCCGAATCCGCCTGCTTCGGTGGTGGCGGGCAATGTGGAAACTTCGACCTGCATCACCAACGCGCTGTTTGGCGCCTTGGGTGTGATGGCGGGCAGTCAGCCCACCATGAACAACTTCACCTTCGGCAATGCGCGGGTGCAGTACTACGAAACGATTTCCGGCGGCAGCGGTGCGGGCGGACGCTTCGACGCGCAAGGTAACTTGGTGGGTGGTTTTGACGGCACCTCGGTGGTGCAAACCCACATGACCAATTCGCGCCTGACCGACCCCGAGGTGCTGGAGTTCCGCTTTCCGGTGCGGCTAGACAGCTATGCCATCCGCCAGGGTTCGGGTGGTGCGGGGCGCTGGCGCGGCGGTGACGGCGGTGTGCGCCGGGTGCGCTTTCTGGAACCCATGACCGCGGGCATTTTGTCCAACGGGCGCGTTCACCCGGCCTTTGGCATGGCGGGTGGACACAGCGGCTTGCCGGGCATCAACCGCGTCGTGCGCAGCGATGGCACGGTGCAAGAGCTGGCGCACATCGGCCAGGTCGAGATGCAGGCGGGCGATGTGTTCGAGATCCACACCCCGGGCGGGGGTGGATTCGGGCAGGTTGGAGGGTGAAGGCCTGACCGCACTGAGGCCAGGCCGTGCCCGTCAGGTCAACCAAGCGAAGGCTTGGTGTGTGACAGCTGTTGTCATTTTTTGACGGGGCCGGTTGAGCTGGGGATCGGGTTGGACGCTTTGTCGGCAAATCCCTGGCCCTGCACACGCACCCCTTGCGCCGACAGGCTGCTGGCTTTTTGCGGGCCCATGCCTTTGACGCGGCTGGTGACATCGTCCCAGTCCTTGAAGGGTGCTTTCTGGCGCTGGCTCATGATTTCCCTCGTGAGCACTGGACCGACGCCTTTGAGGCCATCGAGTTCCATTTCTGATGCCTTGTTCAGCTCGAGCGTCTGGGCCAAAGCCAGGCCCAGCCAACCCACTGCCCACAACAGGGCCATGATTTTTTTCAACATATTGCCTCCCTGGGTAAACGGTCCAGCATGGGCCGTTCCAGGCATTGTGAAAGGCAGGTTTCGGCGGGTGAAGCGGGGCGCACCCTGAAATTGAAACCAGATGTGACGAGTGAGCTTTACAGTTCCTCAACCCGCCGAGGCGGGTAGCTGTCCCAGGCCTGGCATCCAGGGCAGTGCCAGAAATGCTCCTTGGCCTCAAAACCGCATGCTGCGCAGCGGTAACGTGCCAAGGGTCTGGTGGCTTGTTCCAGGGCTTTTTGCACGGCAGCAGGCAAGGGGTGGTCTGCACGGCTGTCGCCAGCCAGCCAGCGGCTGGCCGCCATCAAAGAAGGCTGCTTTTGCAGGTGGTCCAGGTAGCGCTGCTGTGAGGCCTTTGTATGGGTCAGGTCGTTTTCCAGCGCCGTGATGGCTTCCAGCACATCGATGCACGGTTGGCGCTGGTAGTGGGCCTGCAGCACGCCAATCGCCGCAGCCGACAGGTCGCAGGCTTGGGCCGCTTTGGCCAGACTCATCGCTGCCAGGGGGGCGGCCAGGTCGTTGCGCTCGAACAGAACCGTCAGGGTGTCGTATGCCGAGCGGGCTTGTCCCTGACTCAGTTGCAGTTGCCCCAGCAAAATTCGCGGGCGTGGGGCTGCGGGCTGAGCTGTCAAGGCTTTGGCCAAAATGTCCATGGCTTTGGCGGTATCGCCTTGCTGCACGGCTTCGCGGGCGTGTTCGCATTGGTAGTGCGCCATGCGGATGCCGAAATCCGCTTCGCCTGAGTTTTCCAGCAGCCGGGCCACGGCAGCCGCTTCGGGCCATTCGCGTGAGCGTTCGTAAATGGCCAGCCGTGCCAGCCGCGCCTGGCCTTCGTAAGAGGTGCCTTCGAGTTTGCGCAGCGCTTCTTCAGCACGGTCCAGCAGGCCAGCTTTTAGAAAATCGAGTGCCAGCCCATGCTGGGCCCTTTGGCGGTCCGCCGTGCTGATGTCGGCGCGTGACAGCAGGTGTTCGTGCACGCGCACAGCGCGGTCGTATTCGCCCCGGCGACGAAACAGATTGCCCAGCGCAAAGTGCAATTCGGAGGTGTCGGGGTCGTTTTGGACAGCTTCGATGAACGCGTCAATCGCCTGGTCTTGCTGCTCGTTGAGCAGGTAGTTCAGGCCCTTGAAATAAGCCCGGGGGGCTTGCCGGTTGGCAATGCGCATCTGGCGCAAATCGAGGCGGGAGGCGATCCAGCCCAACGCAAAGGCGGCGGGCAAGCCCAGCAAAATCCAGGTCAGGTCAAATTCCACGGCTGACCTCGGGGGCGGGTTGAGCCTGGGCCGGTGCCGATTGGTTCTGTTTCACAGCTTGCCGTTCGCGCCACCAGCGCGGCACCATGCCCAGCACCCCGACCACCACGCCCAGCGTGAAAGCTGACAACACGACCAGCACCGTCGGTGCGGACCAATAGGTGCTGAAAAAGAAATTCACGCGCGTTTCTTGCTGGTTGTTCAGCGCGAAGGCAAACAGGGTGAAAAAAACCGCTGCTTTCAGTAGCCACTGAAGCAGCCGGAGCAGACGTTTCATGTGCGGACCTCGGAAGCTGAAACCATTCTAATGGCGGACTCAGCGGTCAACGCAGGGCGCATCGCACAGACCCTGGCAGATGGTGCGGCGTGCAGGCAAAAGGATCATCCGGCTTTGGCGTCGGGTGTGGCCATGCTGGCCGCTGTGCCGGCATCCACGGCTTCGCGCAAGGCTTTGCCAGGTTTGAAATGGGGAACCCGTTTTTCCGGGATCTGCACGCTTTCACCAGAGCGTGGGTTACGTCCCACACGGGGCGGGCGGCGGTTGATCGAGAAACTGCCAAAGCCGCGGATTTCGATGCGGTGGCCTTTGACCAGCGCATCGCTCATGGCGTCGAGCACCGTCTTGACGGCCAGTTCGGCGTCGCGGTGGGTCAGCTGTGCAAAGCGGGCAGCGAGTTCTTCAACCAGATCGGAGCGGGTCATGATGTCAATGTGTTGGGTGGCTTGTGGCTGGCTCAGGCAGGGACCTGAAAAAAGCCTGCCCCCATGACAGGGGCAGGCTTTTCAGACAGCAAGCGTCTTCAGATCAAAGAGATCAGTTGTTGTCCAACTTGGCACGCAACAAAGCGCCCAGGCTGGTCGTGCCGGCGTTTTCACGCGAAGACTGCTGCGACAGGGAAGCCATGGCTTCTTGCTGGTCTACAGCGTCCTTGGCTTTGATGGACAACTGGATGTTGCGGGTCTTGCGATCCACGTTCACCACCACAGCGGTCACTTCGTCGCCGACTTTCAGCACATGGCTGGCGTCTTCCACGCGGTCACGCGAGATTTCGCTGACGCGCAGGTAGCCGACGATGTCTTCGCCCAGGTCGATTTCAGCGCCCTTGGCATCCACGGTCTTGACCTTGCCGGTGACGGTCTGGCCTTTGTCGTTGATCGACACGAAGGTGGTGAAGGGATCGGAGTCGAGCTGTTTGATGCCCAAGCTGATGCGCTCGCGGTCCACGTCCACAGCCAAGACCAAAGCCTCGACTTCTTGACCCTTCTTGAACTCGCGTACGGCGTTTTCGCCGGTTTCGTTCCAGGACAGGTCGGACAGGTGCACCAGGCCGTCGATGCCGGCAGCCAAGCCCACGAACACGCCGAAGTCGGTGATCGACTTGATCGGGCCCTTGACGCGGTCGCCGCGCTTGGTGTTTTGAGCGAACTCTTGCCATGGGTTGGCACGGCACTGCTTCATGCCCAGGCTGATGCGGCGCTTGTCTTCGTCGATCTCGAGGACCATGACTTCGACTTCGTCGCCCAGAGCCACGATCTTGGAAGGTGCCACGTTCTTATTGGTCCAGTCCATTTCAGACACGTGCACCAAGCCCTCGATGCCTGGCTCGAGTTCCACAAACGCGCCGTAGTCGGCGATGTTGGTGATCTTGCCGAACATGCGGGTGCCCTGTGGGTAGCGGCGGTTCACGCCCATCCAAGGATCGTCGCCCATTTGCTTGAGGCCCAAGGACACGCGGTTTTTCTCGGTGTCGAACTTGAGGATCTTGGCGGTGATTTCCTGACCAGCGGTCACCACTTCGGAAGGGTGACGGACACGGCGCCAGGCCATGTCGGTGATGTGCAGCAAACCGTCGATGCCGCCCAGGTCCACGAATGCACCGTATTCGGTGATGTTCTTGACGACACCGTGAACGATGGAGCCTTCGCGCAATGTTTCCATCAGCTTGGCGCGCTCTTCGCCCATGGAGGCTTCCACCACAGCGCGGCGTGACAGCACGACGTTGTTGCGCTTGCGGTCGAGCTTGATGACCTTGAATTCCAGGGTCTTGTTCTCATAGGGAGACAGGTCTTTGGTCGGACGTGTGTCGACCAAAGAGCCGGGCAGGAAGGCGCGGATGCCGTTGACCAACACGGTCAGGCCGCCCTTGACTTTGCCGCTGGTCACGCCAGTGACGAACTCGCCGGATTCGAGGGCTTTTTCCAGAGACATCCACGAAGCCAGACGCTTGGCGGTGTCGCGGGACAAGATCGTGTCGCCGTAGCCGTTTTCGATGGAGCCAATGGCCACGGAGACAAAGTCGCCGACCTGGACTTCGACTTCACCCTGGTCGTTCTTGAACTCTTCGAGGGGAACATACGACTCGGACTTGAGACCGGCGTTGACCACGACGAAGTTGTGTTCGATGCGCACCACTTCAGCGGTGATGACTTCACCGGGGCGCATTTCGGTACGTTGCAGGGATTCCTCAAAGAGGGCGGCAAAAGATTCAGACATGTGATTTCCTCATCCACAAGTGCAGGACTGACGAGCGCGACATGCGTCGTTTCCAGGAGCTGACTGTGGCGGTTTCTTTTTGCGGTGTGAACCGCGGTCAGGTTGAACAACCCACACCGCCGATGTGCCAGTCGGCACGGAAGGGAGCGGTGTGGACCACTGTGAGCCGCTGACAGGTCAGCAGCTCTTGCTTTGCCACCAGTCCAGAACCTGCGCCACCGAGGCTTCGATGGAAAGGCTGGAGTTGTCCAGTTGCAAGGCATCTTGCGCGGGCTTCAAAGGCGCCACACTGCGGGACATGTCCCGGGCGTCACGTGCTTCCAAGTCAGCGCGTAGACTGTCGATATTAGCCGAAAAACCCTTAGAAATCAATTGCTTATGCCGTCTTTCAGCCCGTTGGGCGGCGCTGGCGGTCAAAAACACCTTCAAAGGGACATTCGGAAAGATCACCGTGCCCATGTCGCGGCCGTCGGCCAAGAGGCCGGGCAGTCGGCGAAAGCTGTGTTGCAGCTGCACCAAAGCCTCGCGCACGGCAGGCAAAACAGAGACTTTGGAGGCGTTCATGCCGCCTTGTTCGCTGCGGATGGCGTCGGTCACGTCCACGTTGTTCAGCAGGACCTGCTCGCCTTCAAAGCGCACGGGCAAGCTGCGGGCCAGCTTGGCGATGGCGGCTTCGTCGGCGGCTTCGAGCGTCAGGCCCGCTTGCAAAGCGGCGTAAGCAGTCACGCGGTAGAGTGCACCCGAGTCCAGGTAGTGGTAACCGAGCTGCGCGGCCACCCGGCTGGCGAGCGTGCCCTTGCCCGATGCGGTGGGGCCGTCGATGCAGATCACCGGGATGTTCGTGGCCTCTGTGTGCGCCACCGAGAACAAAGCCTCGAAGTAGTCTGGGAATGTTTTGGCCACGCACTTGGGGTCTTCGATGCGCACCGGGACCTGGTCGGCGTTGAAGGCCGCCAGCGAGAAGCACATGGCCACGCGGTGGTCGTCGTAAGTGTGGATGCTGGCGCGTTGCCACTTTCCGGCAGGTAGGGGGTGGATGGTGATCCAGTCCGGGCCTTCTTCGACGGTGGCACCCAGTTTGCGGCTTTCGGTGGCCATGGCCACGATGCGGTCGGTTTCTTTCACGCGCCAGCTGGCGATGTTGCGCAGCGTGGTCGGGCCGTCGGCGTAGAGCGCCATAACGGCCAGCGTCATGGCGGCATCCGGGATGTGGTTGCAGTCGAGCGTGATGCCTTTGAGTGGCCAGGCGCCGCGCTGGATTTCGAGCCAGTTGGGGCCGCTGGTGATCTTCGCGCCCATTTGCGCAGCGGCATCCATGAAGCGGATGTCGCCCTGGATCGAGTCGGCGCCTACGCCTTGTATGCGGATGCCGTCGCCTTGGGCGATGGCGCCCAGCGCGATGAAGTAGCTGGCCGAAGACGCATCGGCTTCGACGTGGATCGTTCCGGGTGACTGGTAGCAGCTGCCCGCCGGGATGACAAAACGTTCCCAGCCTTGGCGCTCCACGGCGATGCCGTAACGGGCCAGCAGGTTGAGTGTGATCTCGATGTAGGGCTTGCTGATGAGTTCGCCAACCACTTCGATGGTGATGGCGCGGTCTTGCGCAGCCAAGGGCAGGGCCATGAGCAAGGCGGTGAGGAACTGGCTGGACACATCGCCGCGCACGGGGATGGGCTTGTCCAGCTGGAGTGTGGGCTGGCGCACGCGCAGGGGCGGGTAGCCCTCGTTGCCCAGGTAGTCGATGGCGCAGCCCAACTCGCGCAGGGCGTCCACCAGGTCGCCAATGGGGCGCTCGTGCATGCGGGGCACGCCTTTGAGCGTGAAGTCGCCGCCCTGCACCGCCAGTGCAGCGGTGAGCGGGCGCATGGCCGTGCCCGCGTTGCCCATGAAAAACTCAATCGCTTCGGTGGGCCAGTCGCGGCCGCCCAGGCCGGTGATGGTCACCGTGGTGCCTTTTACCTCGACGCCGCAGCCCAGTTGACGCAGCGCAGCCAGCATCACACGGGTGTCGTCCGAGTCCAGCAGGTCGTGGACCATGGTGGTGCCTTGGCACAGGGCCGAGAGCAGCAGCACGCGGTTGGAGATGCTTTTGGAGCCGGGCAGGGTGACGGTGCCGGATGCGCCTTGCAGCGCTGGAAGGTCAAGAAAGGCGGTGGAGAACATCGGTCAGTCTTCAGAGGCGTTGTTGCAAGCGTTGCCCGCTTGCAGCGTCCAGCCCGAGCGCACATCGCTGGCTTGTTGAATCAGCTGTTGCAGCGCGGTGGTGTTGCCCGAAAGAAGGGCGGTTTCAAATTGGTCGAGTGCGGCACGAAAGTGCGCCACTTGCGTGAGGACTTCGGCCTGGTTGGCGCTCAGGATGTCGCGCCAGACCGATGCGTCGCTGGCGGCGATGCGCGAGAAATCACGGAAGCCGGGACCCGCCATATCCAGAAATGCTGCGCCCTGTGGCTGGGCTGTGAGGGCGTTCATTGCTGCAAAAGCCAGCATGTGCGGCAAGTGGCTCACCGCCGCAAACGTGGCGTCATGGGCCTCGGGCGTCATGGTGCTGACATGGCTGCCCACGGCTGTCCAGACCTCGTGCGCGGCCTGCATTTTGTGGATACCGGTTTGGGGTAGCGGCGTGAGGATGGTGCGGCGGTCTTGGTACAGCGCGGCCTCGGCATGCTCGATGCCCGCGACTTCCTTGCCTGCAATCGGGTGGGCCGGCACAAAGCAGTTCAGGCGTTCGCCCAAGGTGGCTTGCGCAGCAGCCACCACGTCGCATTTGGTGGAGCCCACGTCCATCAGCAGAGCATCGGGTCGCAGCGCCTCGCGCATGGCGGCAAAGCTGTCGTGCATGGCACCCACGGGCACCGCCAGCAAGACCAGATCGGCGCCTTGCACGGCCTCGGCGACACTGGCGCAGGCTTGGTCGATGACTTTCAAATCGACAGCGCGCTGGCGGGTTTTTTCAGAGGCGCTGAAGCCGACGATCGTCTGGACCAGACCCGCCTCGCGCAAGGCGAGCGCGAACGAGCCGCCCATCAGGCCGCAGCCAATCAGGGCCAGGCGTTGGAAGGTCATGGGCAAGGTTATTCGGAAACTGGGTAAGAACCCAGCACCTTGTAGAACGCGCACAGGCCTTGCAACTCTTGCAGGGCCGCCGCCACATGGGGCTCGCTGATGTGGCCTTGCAGGTCGATGTAGAAGTAATATTCCCACTGGCCCGATTTGGCGGGTCGTGACTCGAAGCGGGTCATGGACACGCCGTTGTTCTTGAGCGGCACCAACAGATCGTGCACCGCACCGGGTCGGTTGGGCACCGACACCACCAAGCTGGTGCAGTCTTTGCCTGAAGCCGGTGGTGTGGCCAGGGTTTGCGGCAATGCGATCACGGCAAAGCGGGTGCGGTTGAAGGCTTCGTCCTGGATGGCGTGGTGCACGATGTGCAGGCCAAACTGGCTGGCTGCGCGCTCGCTGGCCAAAGCAGCCCAAGCCGGGTTGGTGGCCGCCAGGCGGGCGCCTTCGGCGTTGCTGGACACGGCGCGGCGCTCCACATGCGGCAAATGTTTGGACAGCCAGCCCTGGCACTGGGCCAGCGCCTGCGGGTGGGCCATCACGACCTCGATGCCCGCGTCCGAGTTGAGCTGGCGCAGCAAATTGAAGCGCACCTGCAAGCTGACTTCGCCCACCACATGCACAGGCGAGCGCAAGAACAAATCGAGTGAGCGGGCCACCACACCTTCTGTGGAGTTTTCCATGCCCACCACGCCGTATTGGGCGGTGCCTGCGGCGGTGGCGTGGAAGACCTCATCGAAGTTGGCGCAGTAAATCAGGTTGGCGGCACTGCCAAAAAATTCGATGGCGGCTTGTTCGCAGAACGTGCCTTGAGGCCCAAGCACCGCCACGCGCTGCGGGGCTTCCAGCGCCAGGCAGGCCGACATGATTTCGCGCCAGATGGAGGCGACGTGTTCGTTTTTCAGAGGGCCGGGGTTGGCGCTGGTGATCTTGTCGATGACCTGCGCCACGCGGTCGGGTCGGAAGAAGGGTGAGCCTTCGGCGCGTTTGATCTCGCCGACCTGTTCGGCCACATGGGCGCGCTGGTTCAGCAGGCTCAGCAGTTGCTTGTCCAGTGCATCAATTTGCACACGCAAAGCGCCCAAGGCGTCCGACTGAATGGGTTGTTGGCTCATGTCTCTTGTACTTTCTGGCGGCCTGGTTGAGGGACCTCAGGCCTGTGTTTTTTCAAATTCGCGCATGTAGGCCACCAGAGCCTGCACACCTTCAAGAGGCATGGCGTTGTAGATGCTCGCGCGCATGCCGCCGACCGATTTGTGGCCCTTGAGTTGCAGCAGATTGGCCGCTTTGGCACCCGCCAAAAAGGCTTCGTTGCGCGACTCGTCACGCAAGAAGAAAGGCACGTTCATGCGTGAGCGGCAGTCCTTGGAGACCTTGTTGACGTACAGGCTGGAGCTGTCGAGAAAGTCGTACAGCAGCTGGGCCTTGGCGATGTTGCGCTGTTCCATGGCGGCGATGCCGCCGTTTTTCTTCAGCCACTGGAACACCAAGCCGGCGATGTAAATGCTGTAAGTGGGTGGTGTGTTGTACATCGACTGGTTGTCGGCCACCAGCTTGTAGTCAAAGGCGCTCGGGCAATGGGGCAGGGCATGGCCGATCAGGTCTTCGCGCACGATGACCAAGGTCAGGCCTGCGGGGCCCAGGTTCTTTTGCGCACCACCAAAAGCCAGGCCCACGCGAGACCAATCCACCGGACGCGAAGCGACATGCGAGGAAAAATCCACCACCAGCGGGGCGTCACACCCCAGGACTTTCAGGTCGGGCAGTTCGTGGAACTCCACGCCGTGGATGGTTTCGTTGCCGCAAATGTGCACATAGCGGGCATCTGCGCCGATCTGCCAGGTGGCTGGCGCGGGCAGGGTGGTGAAGCCCTCGGCCTGCGCTGTGGCGGCCACGCGTGCTGTGCCAAATTTGCCCGCCTCCTTGTGCGACTTCTGGCTCCAGCTGCCCGTGAGCACGAAGTCCATGGCCCCGCCTTGCGACAGGTTGAGCGGCACGATGGCGTTCTCAGCCAGGCCACCGCCTTGCATGAACAAAATCCTGAAATGGGCGGGCACCGCCAGCAGTTCACGCAGGTCTGCTTCGGCCTGCTCGTAGATGCTGATGAATTCCTTGCCGCGGTGGCTCATCTCCATCACGCTCATGCCCGAGCCATGCCAGTCCAGCATCTCGGACGCGGCTTGTTGCAAAACGGCCTCAGGCATCACGGCAGGCCCTGCCGAAAAATTGAACGCTCTGCTCATGCCTTATTCCGCAGCAGGTGCGCTGTCGTCGGTCGAAGCATCCGCATCGCCCTCGGCGGCATTCGCGTCGTTTTCGACGATGCGTTGCAGGCCTGAGAGTTTGGCCCCTTCGTCCAGACCGATCAGGGTCACGCCTTGTGTGGCGCGGCCCAGCTCGCGGATTTCGGCCACACGCGTGCGCACCAAAACACCTGTGTCGGTGATCAGCATGATTTCGTCATCGGCATGGACCAAGGTGGCGGCCACGACTTTGCCGTTGCGCTCGGATTGCTGGATGGCGATCATGCCCTTGGTGCCACGGCCGTGGCGGGTGTATTCGGTGATGCTGGTGCGTTTGCCGTAGCCGTTTTCGGTGGCGGTGAGCACGCTTTGGGTTTCGTCTTCTGCCACCAGCATGGCGATCACGCTCTGGCCTTCTTCGATCATCATGCCGCGCACGCCACGGGCACTGCGGCCCAGTGGGCGCACATCGTTTTCGTCAAAACGCACGGCCTTGCCGCCGTCGCTGAACAGCATCACATCGTGTTGGCCATCGGTAAGGGCCGCGCCAATCAGGAAGTCGCCTTCGTCCAAATTGACGGCAATGATGCCGCCCTTGCGCGGGTTGCTGAATTCATCCAGCGAGGTTTTCTTGACCGTGCCCATGGAGGTGGCCATGAACACGTATTGGTTCTCGGGGAAGGTGCGCGCCTCGCCGGTCAGGGCCAGGACCACGTTGATTTTTTCGCCTTCTTGCAGCGGGAACATGTTGACGATGGGGCGACCGCGCGATCCGCGTGAACCCGCAGGCACTTCCCACACTTTGAGCCAATACAAACGCCCGCGGTTGGAGAAGCAGAGCAGGTAGTCGTGCGTGTTCGCGATGAACAGCTGGTCGATCCAGTCGTCTTCTTTCGTGACGGCGGCTTGCTTGCCTCGGCCACCGCGTTTTTGCGAGCGGTATTCACTCAGCGGCTGGCTCTTGATGTAGCCGCTGTGCGAGAGGGTCACCACCATGTCGGTGGGTGTGATCAGGTCTTCGGTCGAGAGGTCTTGCGCGCTGTGTTCGATCTCGCTGCGGCGAGCCCCAATCTTGGTTTGGCCAAATTCCTGGCGCACGGTGCCCAGCTCGTCGCCAATGATGGTCGACACACGCTCGGGCTTGGCCAGAATGTCCAGCAGGTCTTCGATCTCGGCCATGACTTCTTTGTACTCGGCCACGATCTTGTCTTGCTCCAGCCCGGTGAGGCGCTGCAGACGCATTTGCAAAATCTCTTGCGCTTGGGTGTCCGACAGGCGGTACAGGCCGTCCTGGCCCAGACCGTATTCGCGCTCCAGACCTTCGGGACGGTAATCGTCGGCGTTCACCACCGAGCCATCGTCGCGTGCCCGTGTCAGCATCGTGCGCACCATCTGGCTGTCCCAGGCGCGGGTCATCAGCTCGGCCTTGGCCACGGGCGGTGTGGGGGCGCCGCGGATGATGGCGATGAAGTCGTCGATGTTGGCCAAGGCCACGGCCAGGCCTTCCAGCACATGGCCGCGGTCGCGCGCTTTGCGCAGCTCGAACACCGTGCGGCGTGTCACCACTTCGCGGCGGTGCTGCAGGAAGACCTGGATCAGGTCTTTCAGGTTGCAGAGCTTGGGCTGGCCGTCGATCAGGGCCACCATGTTCATGCCAAAGGTGTCTTGCAGCTGGGTCTGTTTGTACAGGTTGTTCAGCACGACCTCGGGCACCGCGCCGCGCTTGAGTTCGATCACCAAGCGCATGCCCGACTTGTCGGATTCGTCCTGGATGTGGCTGATGTCTTCGATTTTCTTCTCGTGCACCAGCTCGGCCATGCGCTCTTGCAGGGTCTTTTTGTTGACCTGGTAGGGCAACTCGTCGACCACGATGCACTGTCGCTGACCTTTGTCGATGTCTTCAAAATGGCACTTGGCCCGCATCACCACGCGGCCGCGCCCGGTGCGGTAGCCTTCCTTGACACCGGTCATGCCGTAAATGATGGCGCCAGTCGGGAAGTCGGGCGCAGGCACGATTTCCATCAGCTCGTCGATCGACGCTTCGGGGTTGCGCAGCAGGTGCAGGCAGGCATCCACCACCTCATTGAGGTTGTGCGGCGGGATGTTGGTGGCCATGCCGACAGCAATGCCGCCCGAGCCGTTGATCAGCAGGTTGGGTAGTCGCGAAGGCAACACCAGCGGTTCTTTTTCCGAACCATCGTAGTTGGGACCAAAGTCGACGGTTTCCTTGTCGATGTCGCCGAGCATTTCGTGCGCGATCTTGGCCAAGCGGATTTCGGTGTAACGCATGGCCGCTGCGTTGTCGCCGTCGACCGAGCCGAAGTTGCCCTGACCGTCCACCAGCATGTGGCGCATGGAAAAGTCTTGCGCCATGCGAACGATGGTGTCGTACACCGACTGGTCGCCGTGGGGGTGGTATTTACCGATCACGTCGCCGACGATACGGGCCGACTTTTTGTAGGGCCGGTTCCAGTCGTTGTTCAGCTCATGCATGGCGAACAAAACACGGCGGTGCACAGGTTTGAGGCCGTCGCGCGCATCGGGCAACGCACGACCCACAATCACGCTCATGGCGTAATCGAGGTAGCTGCGCCGCATTTCCTCTTCCAGACTGATGGGCAGTGTTTCTTTGGCGAACTGGGTCATATATAGAAGAAAAGGTGACGCGGTGTAAACCAGTCATTTTAGGTGCAAGCGGGTGTAGCGTCGATGCAACATTTGTGATGCATTTTGGGGCATGCTTTTGTCGTATGTCTGGCATTTGACGGAACCCTTCGCCGTCTATGGCACAATAAAAAGCAACGCAGCTGGTGACGGTCACCTGCAGCGTCATTTTTTCGCAGCGAGTCTGCGGCTTTATCCCTCAAGAGGAAGACCATGAAGAAACTCAACAAAGTGGCGATGTTGTTTGCCTCCGCAGCTCTCGCAACCGCCGCTGGCGCACAAACCATCGACAACTGGCGCAATGGCACCAGCGAGCTGGTGTGGAAAAACGGCACCAACGAACTGTGCTGGCGCGATGCCAACTGGACACCTGCTACTGCAGCTGCCGGTTGCGACGGCGCCATCGTGGCACCAAAAGCTGCCCCAGCCCCAGCTCCTGCGCCAGCTCCTGCAGCTGCTCCTGCCCCCGCTCCCAAGGCTGCCGCACCTGCGCCAGCACCGGCTCCTGCGGCCGCCACCAAGGTGACCTACGCTGCTGACGCCTTTTTCGACTTCGACAAATCGGTCTTGAAAGCCGAAGGCAAAGCCAAGTTGGACGATCTGGTTGGCAAAGTCAAGGGCATCAACCTGGAAGTCATCATTGCTGTGGGTCACACCGACTCCGTGGGCACCGATGCTTACAACCAGAAGCTGTCTGTCAAGCGTGCTGACGCTGTGAAGGCCTATTTGGTGTCCAAGGGCATCGAAAAGAACCGCGTCTACACAGAAGGCAAGGGCGAGAAGCAGCCTGTGGCTGACAACAAGACTTCTGCTGGCCGTTCCAAGAACCGTCGCGTGGAAATCGAAGTTGTGGGTACACGCCCCAACAAGTAATCCTTCACTGGATTACAGCAAAAGCCCCAGCAATGGGGCTTTTTTTCGTCTGTCGTTCATGGTTTGAGGCCTGTTCGCCGACAATCAGAGCTTATGAGTACAAGCCATTCCAACGTCGATCCGGCCGAACTGGCCAAGTTTTCTGACCTGGCCCACCGCTGGTGGGACCCCGAAAGCGAATTCCGTCCCCTGCACCAGATCAACCCGCTGCGCCTCGAGTGGATCAATGGCCTGGTGCCCTTGACGGGCCTGAATGTGGTGGACATTGGTTGTGGCGGCGGCATTCTGGCGGACGCCATGGCACGCAAGGGTGCGCAGGTGTTGGGCGTTGACTTGGCCACCAAATCTCTCAAAGTGGCTCAATTGCACGCACTGGAAGCGGGCACCCAAGGCGTGCAGTACCGTGAAGTCAGCGCCGAGGCGCTTGCCGCCGAACAGCCCGAGCAGTTTGACGTGGTCACCTGCATGGAAATGCTGGAACATGTGCCCGACCCTGCGTCGGTGGTCAAGGCCTGTGCCCAAATGGTCAAGCCCGGAGGCTGGGTGTTCTTTTCTACGCTCAACCGCAACCCCAAATCCTTTTTGTTTGCGATTGTCGGGGCCGAATACATCCTGAAACTTTTGCCCAAAGGCACGCACGAGTTCGCTCGCCTGATCAAACCCAGCGAACTCACGGCCTGGGCACGTGATGCCGGGCTGGATGCGCAAGGGTTCAAAGGCATGGAATACAACCCCTTCACCAAGCGTTATTGGCTGAGCCAGGACACCAGCGTGAACTATTTGTTGGCTTGCCGGAAAGCCTGACCATGTTTCACAACGCACAAGCGGTCTTGTTTGACCTGGATGGCACCCTGATTGACAGCGCACCGGACTTGGGCGCGGCAGCGGACAAAATGCGCACCGATCGTGGTTTGTCGTCTTTCCCGCTTGATCATTACCGCCCCATGGCTGGCGCCGGGGCGCGGGGCATGCTGGGCATTGCTTTCGGCATGACGCCCGAACACCCCGACTTTGAGGCCATGAAGGAAGAGTTTTTCGTCAACTACGAAAACTGCATGACCGAGCGCACCCGCATCTTCGACGGTGTGGTCGACATGATCGCCCGCCTGGTGGCGCAAGGTTTGCCCTGGGGCGTGGTCACCAACAAATCGAGCCGTTTCACCGATTCTCTGACTTCCGCCATGCCGCTTTTCGCCAGCGCTGGCGCCATTGTCAGCGGCAACACCACGCCACACGCCAAACCTCATCCAGCGCCCTTGTTCGAAGCGGCAAGGCGTTTGTCGGTCGATCCGGCCCGCTGTGTTTATGTGGGTGACGATGAGCGCGACATCGTTGCAGGCCTGGCAGCGGGCATGGGCACCGTGGCAGCCACCTATGGTTATCTGGGGCAGCAGAGCGATATTTCGCGCTGGAACGCCCATTTGCACATTGATTCTCCGACAGACCTCTTGAAATTCCTCCAAAGCGCCTAAAATAGCAGGCTCAGGGGCTGCACTGGTTTCGACATGGGTTCGGACGCGTGGCAGGGCATGTCGAGGTTCTGATCCTCGTTAATCTTCGGAAAAAAAACTAACTGCAAACGACGAACGTTTCGCACTCGCCGCTTAATCCGGTGAGCCTTGCAACAGTTGGCCGATAGGCTGGGTTAGGGTGATGGGGGTGTCAAAGCCTCCAAAGTCCTAGCTGCAAGGTAAAACATATGGGCTGGCATCACCTCGGGTACCTTGGGGTGGTGTGAGAAAAAAGGGTACTGGCTGGGTGTTCAGCGTGTCGCTGCGCGGTGCATTTGGCGAGACTCAAATCAGACGACTACACATGTAGAACTGTACGAAAAAGACTTATGGACGGGGGTTCAAATCCCCCCAGCTCCACCAATACCAAAACCCCAACTCGTCTGAGTTGGGGTTTTTTCTTGTCCGATCGTGCGTGTTACCCAGTGTTTGTTGCGGGTTGATGCGGAATCTTGCGGACTTCGCCGTCAAGGTCATCGGGCCGGTTCTGCGCCTGGTTCTCTCTCTTCCGGCCATTTCTCTCAGTACCCCTGGCGCCAGGAAACAGGCCGAAGTCCACAAATCCCTCGGATTAGGGCCAATACAATCAACAGCTTACGAATGGACCGATCAATCGGTTTTTTTCCTTTATTGGCAGGCAAGCGTAAATAACAACCTCCGGCCGGCAATCAACCCATGTTCATCATTGATCACCGCACTGTCTACTACCTGCCCGGTCACGGCGGTCAGTTGGCCACGGGTTTGGGGCAGGGTTTGATGGATCGAGGTTTTCATGTGGCCGGGCGAGAGACGCGTGGCGACTTCCGCAGCTTGCCCTTTGACGATCAGGTCCAGGTGGTCATGCAGGACCTGCAAGACCATTTCTGGCACGAGCAGGCTCGGGTGATCTGCAATTCATTTGGCTCGTACTTGTTTCTGCATGCACAGGCCCTAATGCCGTCTTTCGTGGGACGGGTGTTGTTGCTGTCGCCGATCGTCGGCGAATTTACCCATGAGCAGACCCGGACCAGCTTTTCGCCGCCGAGGCCGCAGCGGCTCAAGGAGTTGGCCGATGCGGGGCAATTCAATGCGCCGACCCACTGCGAGATACATGTCGGCGAAGAAGACTGGCAAAGCATCCCCGCCAATGTGCAGGCCTTTGGTCGGTTGACGGGGATGCCCGTGACGGTCGTGCCAAAGGGTGGGCACGACCTGGGCAAGGCTTATGTGGGCCCGTTGCTCGACCGGTGGTTGCCGTTGAATGCGAAAACATCAGCACATGAAAATCGATGACGCTCAGCGCCACCACATCCAAGCTGTCCAAGCGTGGCTGGAGAAAAACGTCCGGGTCTATCCCACGCCTTCGCGCATCAGCCTTCGCCAGATTCAGCTGGATTTCAATACCTTGCGCGGGGAGGCTCTTCTTTTCGTGGGTGATGCACTGCCCGGCGAAGCGTTGACCTTGCGAATGGGCGATGACGGTTGGCTGACTTTCACCCCGCCGCTGTTTCACTCGCCTTTGGGTGCGCCGGCCACGTACGGTGCCATTGAACTCACGGACAAGACGAAGCAGGCGGTCGCTGCTGCAGTTCAGGGCTTGCTGCCCCGTCTGCTGCCCTTTGGGATCAACCCCAAGACCAAAGAATGGGTCACGGCATTGACCCCTCTACGAGAGCGAGTAAGCGACTCCGACGCATTCGATGCCGCACTGGCACGGATTACCCACCCCGATTTCGAATGGGTTCAATCCGTCACGCCAGACTGACTAGCGACTCCGCCGTCACGAGACAGATTTATCAACGGGCGACAGGCCGATCACAAACAGAGCAACGCCCGCTGCTCATCCCACAGCAACGGCGTACCTGATGCCAAATCGAACAGCGTGATGTGGTCGGGCAGAGACTCGTCCAGGATGGCCGCCACGATATCTGGCGCCAAGGTGGTGAGGTTCACCATCCTGCTGACGTAGGCACGGTCCATTCCCTCCATCTCTGCAACCTCGGCTAGATTCCGGGCCTTGCCGGATTCGATTAGCGCCAGCCACCGATGCCCCCGAGCCAAGGCAAGCTGGAGCGGTGTGGGCTCACTGTCCCACACTCTTGGCTGCAAGGCAGTGCCGTCAGGCAGCGTGACCGCCTTACGACGGCCTCGCCTGGTGATCTTGATTGGGATGGTGACATTGAAACTCCCGTTGCTGGCCGTCACCAGATCTGCGCTGCCCGTGGCGTTGATCTTGAT
>Ga0255140_1000096_pt1 | contig 39753 bp, 49 predicted proteins | sample Law_Colum_RepC_8_FD_188547 | JGI IMG/M metagenome (GOLD analysis project Ga0255140, IMG submission 188547) | Freshwater microbial communities from St. Lawrence River, New York, United States - Law_Colum_RepC_8d | ecosystem: Environmental > Aquatic > Freshwater > River | place: USA: New York...
GGCGACAACGTGTCGATCACCGTCAAGCTGATCGCCCCCATCGCCATGGAAGAAGGCCTGCGCTTCGCCATCCGTGAAGGCGGTCGCACCGTCGGCGCCGGCGTCGTGGCCAAGATCATCGAGTAATCCTGAGCGAATCCGCCACCGCCTCCGCGGTGGCGTTTTGTTCTAGAAACAACCAGGAAAACCTCATGAGCACCAAGCAGAAAATCCGCATCCGCCTGAAGGCCTTCGATTACAAGCTGATCGACACCTCGGCCGCTGAAATCGTCGACACCGCCAAGCGCACGGGTGCCATCGTCAAGGGTCCCGTGCCCCTGCCGACCCGCATGAAGCGTTTCGACATCCTGCGTTCGCCGCACGTCAACAAGACCTCGCGCGACCAGTTCGAAATTCGCACCCACCAGCGCCTGATGGACATCGTGGACCCGACCGACAAGACGGTTGACGCCCTGATGAAGCTCGATCTGCCGGCTGGCGTCGACGTCGAAATCAAGCTGCAGTAATTCATTGTTGGTGCCGCCCGGCGGGTTGCCGTCGGTCAGCACTTGCATGAACAAAGCCCGCTGGCTATACTGGCGGGCTTTCCGGCTTTTGCCGGAGACGTGTGAGCACGAGCGGGCACTTCGGTGTCCGTCACATCAACGCATTGCCTTCAGAGGCAACGCACATCAGCCCCGGCCAATTGAAGTCGGGAACGGAGAAAACAATGAGTCTTAGCAACTCCCTCGGGTTGTTGGGTCGCAAGGTGGGCATGATGCGCCTGTTCACCGATGACGGGGACGCAGTGCCTGTCACGGTGGTCGACGTGTCGAACAACCGCGTGACGCAAGTCAAAACCCAAGCCAACGACGGCTACGACGCGCTGCAAGTCACTTTTGGCAAGCGCCGCGCCTCCCGCGTCACCAAGCCCATCGCCGGTCACCTGGCCAAGGCTGGTGTTGAAGCCGGTGAAATCATTCAAGAATTCCGCGTCGCTGCAGACGTCGCTGCTCAGTACCAAGCCGGTGCCGTGGTGGCTGCCAATGCCGTGTTCGCCGCAGGCCAGAAGGTTGATGTGCAAGGCACCTCGATCGGTAAGGGCTACGCCGGCACCATCAAGCGCCACAATTTCAGTTCGCAGCGCGCGTCGCACGGCAACAGCCGTTCGCACAACGTGCCGGGCTCGATCTCCATGGCGCAAGACCCGGGCCGCGTGTTCCCGGGCAAGAAGATGACGGGCCACATGGGCGACGTCACCAAAACCATCCAGAACCTCGACATCGTGCGCGTTGACGAAGCCCGTCAGCTGCTCATGATCCGTGGCGCCGTGCCTGGCGCCAACGGCGGCTTCGTGACCGTGCGTCCCGCCGTCAAGGCCAAAGCCGCCCAAGGAGCGAACTGATGCAAGTCGAACTCCTCAATGACCAAGGCCAGGCCGCGTCCAAGCTGGACGTGCCCGAGACCGTGTTTGGTCGCGACTACAACGAAGCGCTGATCCACCAGCTCGTGGTGGCTTACCAGGCCAATGCCCGTCAAGGCACCCGTGCCCAGAAGGACCGCGCCGAGGTTCGCCACTCGACCAAGAAGCCTTTCAAGCAGAAGGGCACCGGCAACGCTCGTGCCGGTATGACCTCGTCCCCGCTGTGGCGCGGAGGCGGTCGTATCTTCCCGAATAGCCCCAACGAGAACTTCACCCAGAAGCTCAACAAGAAGATGTACCGCGCCGGTATGGCCTCCATCTTCTCGCAACTGGTTCGCGAAGGCCGTCTGGCTGTGGTGGATTCGATCAAGGTTGATTCGCCCAAGACCAAGGCCCTGGCTGCCAAGTTCAAGGCCATGAACCTGAACTCGGTTCTGGTGATTGCCGAAGAAGTGGACGAGAACCTGTACCTGGCCTCGCGCAACCTGCCCAACGTGCTGGTGGTCGAGCCCCGTTATGCCGATCCGCTGTCGCTGGTGCACTACAAGAAGGTGATCGTGACCAAGGCCGCGATCGACCAGCTCAAGGAGATGTTCGCATGAGCGCCGCCCAATTCGACGAAGGCCGCCTGATGCAGGTCCTCGTGGCACCGATCGTGTCCGAGAAGGCCACCCAGGTCGCCGAACAATCCAACACCGTGCTGTTCAAGGTGCTGCGCGACGCCACCAAGCCCGAGATCAAGGCTGCCGTTGAACTGATGTTCAAGGTCCAGGTCAAGGGCGTGTCCGTGCTGAACCAGAAGGGCAAGACCAAGCGCTTCGGCAAGACCGTTGGCCGCCGCGACCACGTTCGCAAGGCCTACGTGACGCTGATGCCCGGTCAGGAACTGAACTTTGGCGGGGAGGCTGCGTAATCATGGCTGTCATCAAGATGAAACCGACCTCGCCAGGCCGTCGCGGCATGGTGAAGGTCACGCGTGACCACCTGTACAAGGGTGACGGTTTCGCGCCGCTGCTGGAACCCCAGCACCAGAAGTCGGGCCGTAACAACAACGGCCACATCACCGTTCGCCACAAGGGCGGCGGTGCCAAGCACCACTACCGCGTGGTCGACTTCCGTCGCAACAAGGACAACATCCCGGCCAAGGTCGAGCGCATCGAGTACGACCCCAACCGCACCGCGCACATTGCGCTGCTGTGCTACGCCGACGGTGAGCGCCGCTACATCATCGCCCCCCGTGGCGTGGAAGTGGGCGCGACCCTGCTGTCTGGTTCGGAGTCGCCGATCCGCGTGGGCAACACCCTGCCGATCCGCAACATCCCCGTGGGTTCGACCATTCACTGCATTGAGCTGCAAGTGGGCAAGGGCGCGCAAATCGCCCGTTCCGCTGGCGCCTCGGCCGTGCTGCTGGCCCGCGAAGGCATCTACGCCCAGGTGCGGATGCGCTCGGGTGAAGTGCGCAAGGTCCACGTGGACTGCCGCGCCACCATTGGCGAAGTGTCCAACACCGAGCACAGCCTGCGTCAGCTGGGCAAGGCCGGCGTGAAGCGTCACATGGGCATTCGCCCGACCGTCCGTGGTACCGCCATGAACCCGATCGACCACCCGCACGGTGGTGGTGAAGGCAAGACCGGCGAAGGCCGCGCTCCGGTGGATCCGTGGGGCAACCTGACCAAGGGCTACCGCACCCGCAACAACCGCCGCACGCAGAGCATGATCGTCTCGCGTCGCAAGAAGTAAGGGGTTGACGAAATGACTCGTTCTCTCAAAAAAGGTCCCTTCGTTGACCACCACCTGCTGGCCAAGGTCGAAAAGGCCCAAGCCACCAAGGACAAGAAGCCGGTCAAGACCTGGTCGCGCCGCTCCATGATCCTGCCTGAGTTCATCGGCCTGACCATTGCTGTGCACAACGGCAAGCAGCACGTGCCGGTGTACATCACTGACCAGATGGTCGGCCACAAGCTCGGCGAGTTTTCGCTGACCCGGACCTTCAAGGGTCACCCGGCCGACAAAAAAGCCAAGAAGTAAGGAACAACCATGGAAACCCGCTCTATCGTTCGCGGCGTGCGCCTGTCGGTGGACAAAGGCCGACTGGTTGCCGACCTGATTCGCGGCAAGAAGGTCGACCAGGCCCTGAACATCCTGACGTTCACGCAGAAAAAAGCTGCCGGCATCGTCAAGAAGGCTCTGGAGTCCGCCATTGCCAACGCCGAACACAACGACGGTGCTGACATCGACGAACTGAAGGTCAAGACCATCTACGTCGAGCAAGGCACCACGCTCAAGCGTTTCTCGGCCCGTGCAAAGGGCCGCGGCAACCGCATCAGCAAACCCACGTGTCACATCTACGTGACGGTCGGCAACTGAGAGGCACAGGACTATGGGACAAAAAATCAACCCGACCGGCTTCCGCCTGGCCGTCTCGCGCAACTGGGCCAGCCGTTGGTACGCCAGCAACCGTGACTTCGCTGGCATGCTGGCCGAAGACATCAAGGTGCGTGAGTACCTGAAGGCCAAGCTCAAGAACGCCGCTGTGTCGCGCGTGGTCATCGAGCGCCCCGCCAAGAACGCCCGCATCACCATCTACTCGGCTCGTCCGGGCGTGGTGATCGGCAAGAAGGGTGAGGACATCGAGAAGCTGAAGAAGGACCTGGCCGTCAAGTTGGGCGTGCCGGTGGCCGTGAACATCGAAGAAGTGCGCAAGCCCGAAATCGATGCCAAGCTGATCGCTGACTCGATCACCCAGCAGCTCGAAAAGCGCATCATGTTCCGTCGCGCCATGAAGCGCGCCATGCAGAACGCCATGCGTCTGGGTGCCCAGGGCATCAAGATCATGTCCGCTGGCCGCCTGAACGGCATCGAAATCGCTCGCACCGAGTGGTATCGCGAAGGCCGTGTGCCCCTGCACACCCTGCGCGCCGACATCGACTACGGCACCTCCGAAGCCAAGACCACCTACGGTGTGATCGGCGTGAAGGTGTGGGTCTACAAGGGCGATACCCTGGGTCGCAACGATGCGCCCGTGGTGGAAACCCCGCGTCCGGAAGAAGAGCGCCGTCCTCGCGGTCCGCGTCGCGAGCGTCCGGCTGGCCCGGCTGCCCGCGCCGCTGTGCGCCGTGGTGGCAATGCCGCGCCTGCTGATGGCAGCGACAAGCCTGCCGAGGCGACCGACAAACCCGCCGTTAAGCGCGTTCGCAAAGACGCACCCGCAGGGGCACCTGCGGACGGCAAAGGAGAATAAACATGCTGCAACCTGCTCGTCGCAAGTACCGTAAAGAGCAAAAGGGCCGCAACACGGGCGTCGCCACCAGTGGCGCCACCGTGGCATTCGGTGACTTCGGTTTGAAGTCCACCGATCGCGGCCGCCTGACCGCCCGCCAGATCGAAGCCGCACGTCGTGCGATTTCCCGTCACGTGAAGCGTGGCGGCCGTATCTGGATTCGCGTGTTCCCGGACAAGCCGATCTCCAACAAGCCTGCCGAAGTCCGTATGGGCAACGGTAAGGGTTCGGTGGAGTACTACGTGGCTGAAATCCAGCCCGGCAAGGTGCTGTACGAAATCGTTGGCGTGCCCGAACAGCTCGCTCGCGAGGCGTTCGCCCTGGCCGCCGCCAAACTTCCTCTGCGCACCACGTTCGTGACGCGCTTGCTGGGTCAGTGATTCAGGAGAACATGAGATGAAAACTACTGAACTGCGCCAGAAGGATGTGGCCGGCCTTGAAGCCGAAGTGAAATCTCTGCAGAAGGCCCATTTCGGCCTGCGCATGCAGAAGGCCACGCAACAACTGAACAACACTGCCACGCTGGGCGACACCCGCCGTGCCATCGCTCGCGCCAAGACCATCCTGGCCGAGAAGCAACGCGCCGCCAAGTAAGGAGTGACGAAATGACGGAAGCCAAAACATCCCTCAAGCGCACCCTGATCGGCAAGGTCGTCAGTGACAAGCGCGCCAAGACCGTGACCGTGCTGGTCGAGCGCCGTGTCAAGCACGAGCTCTACGACAAGATCGTTGCGAAGTCCAGCAAGTACCACGCCCATGACGAAAAGGGCGAGTACAAGGTGGGCGACATCATCGAGATCACCGAGAGCCGTCCGCTGTCGAAGACCAAGAACTGGGTGGCCTCCCGCCTGGTTCAAAAGGCTGGCTTGGTGTAAGCCTGTTGGCCTCGCGGCCAGCGCCAGTGAAGAAAGCGACCGACAATTCGGTCGCTTTTTCTTTTTCTGGGGTGCCCAGGGGCACCCCGCCTAACCACCATCGAGGAGAACACCATGATCAAGGTCGGAGACAAACTGCCTGCCGCTACCCTGTTTGAGTACAGCGAAGTCGAGGGCAATGGCTGCAGCATCGGCCCGAACCCGGTTGACGTGGCCAAGGCCACCGCCGGCAAAACGATTGCTCTGTTCGCCTTGCCTGGCGCCTACACCCCGACCTGCTCGGCCAAGCACGTGCCGGGCTTCGTGGAGAAGTTCAACGAGTTCAAGGCCGCAGGCGTGGACGAGATCTGGTGCGTGAGCGTGAACGATGCCTTCGTGATGGGGGCCTGGGCACGTGACCAGAAGACCGACGGCAAGGTGCGCATGCTGGCCGACGGCAGCGCCGATTTCGCCAAGGCCACCGGCCTGACGCTTGACCTGACCGCGCGCGGCATGGGCCTGCGCAGCAACCGCTATTCGATGTTGGTGAAGGACGGCGTGGTCAAGAGCCTGAACGTGGAAGGCCCTGGCAAGTTCGAGGTGAGCGACGCCGACACCCTTCTGGCGCAGGCCAAGGCCGCCTAATCGGTCTGGTCGAAAGAACCTGAGAAAGGTCGCCTGGGAAACCGGGCGACCTTTTTGCTTTACAGCTCGGCTTTGAGGTAATGGGCCCCGGGCAGGGGGTTGTGGTAGTACGGTGCGATTTCCACGAAGCCGGCTTCCTGGTAGAGGGCGCGAGCGGTTTCCATGTCGGAAAGCGTGTCCAGCAGCATGGTGGTGTAGCCCGCCAGGTGGCCCTGGGTCATGATGCGCTCGACCAGCAGGCGCCCCAGGCCGAAGCCGCGGAAGGCGCGCCGAACGAACAGCCGCTTCATTTCGCAGGCGTTGAGGTGGTCTGTGTTGGGCATGGGCCTGAGGGCCACGCAGCCAGCGGGCGCGCCATCCACCAGGGCCAGCAACAGTGCGCCAGAGGGAGGCGCGTACTCGCCTGGCAAGTTGGCCAGTTCGTCGGCAAAACCTTGGAAGCAAAGGTCGATGCCGGTGTCGGCTTGGTAGTCGAGGAACAAGTCGCGCACGGCCAGCAGGTCGCCTTGGCTTTCGGCTTCCCGCAGTTCGATCCCTCCAGGGGCGGATTCGGTCATGTCAACAAGGGTCGTAGCCCGCAAAAAATGGCCGATGGGACTATACGCCAGGGCTGCGCGTCATGGCGTCGCCCACGACACCAGGCCCCAAGTCCCGGTCGCGCACAGGGCGAACACGGCAATGGCCCGCACTCGAAGACCCATGTCATCGCGGGACGGTTCCACGGGCAGCTCATCGGCCACCAATTGGTCGCCACCGAACATGGGGCGCACGATGGCTTGTCGCCGCACCCAGGCGTAATAGGCGATGGCCAGGAGGTGCGCCACCACGATCCCGAGCACCAGTAACTGCCCCCATTCGGTGTGCCACCAGGTGGCGAGCGAGACCGTGTCGCCCGAGACCTGGGTGACCAGGGGGCCAAAGAAGGCGATTTCGTCGTCGCTCATCAGGCCAGACGCGGTCTGCACCGTCAGGACGATGAACATGAGCCACACCGCCCAGCCCGCCAAGGGGGAGTGGCCAACCAGGTGCTCTGGAGGGCTGCTCCCGCGCAGGTAGTTCCACACCGCGAGCGGGCCCCGGGTGAACTGCGCAAATCGGGACCATCGGGCGCCCACCACGCCCCACAGCAGACGAAAACCGAGCAGGGTGAGCATGAGCAGGCCCAGGCGCAAATGCCACACCATGGCGTTGCCGCCGACCTTGCCAGTCACGAACAAGCCCAACACGCACAGGGCAAGGGTCCAGTGAAAAAGGCGGGTGGGGAGGTCCCAAACCCGGAGGCTGCGCTTGGTCATTGTGGAGAGTGGAGGCAAAGGACGGTGGATCGGGCCATTGTGTTCGAGTTCCTGAACAAAGGGGAACCCCGGACAGTGGACAAGCTCAGACCTGTCGCTGTCGCACGCAGTCACCCCAACCAAGAAGGAGAAACCCGCATGTTGAACAACCGAACCATCGTCGCTGCCCTGCTGTCGGCCACCCTGGCCTTGCCCGCGATGGCGCAGTTCCAGAAGCCGGAAGACGCCATCAAGTACCGGCAGTCTGCCCTGACCTTGCTGGCGGCCCACAACGGCCGAGTGGCTGCCATGGCCAATGGCCGCGTGCCGTTTGACGCCAAGGTGGCCGCCGAAAACGCTGCGCTGGTGGAGACCTTGTCGAAGCTGCCGTGGGCGGCGTTTGGCCCTGGCACCGACAAGGGCGATACGCGGGCGCTGCCCGCCATCTGGGCAGAACCGGCCAAGTGGCAGCAGGCGATCACCCGACTTCAAACCGATGCCAGCGCCTTGAACACGGCTGCCAAGGCGGGTGACCTTGAGGCGATCAAAAAGGCGTCGGGCGCCTTGGGCCAAAGCTGCAAGGCCTGCCACGACAGCTTCCGCGGCCGCTGAGCACTCCGCACCAACGCAAAAGCCGGGCATGCCCGGCTTTTTGTCGTGGGGCTCGGCCGATCAGGCCGCCAGCAGCTTTTCGATCAGTTGGTGCAGGGCGGGGAAGTCGGGCTCGCCCACGTAGCGCTTGACGATCTTGCCTTCCTTGTCGACCAGGAAGCTGGTGGGGGTGAGCTTCACATCGCCCCAGGCCTGCGCCACCTCGCCGGTGTTGTCGAGCGCCACCTTGAAGGGAAGTTGCCGGGTCTTGGCGAAGTTGAGCACCCAGGCGGGCGGGTCGTAGCTCATGGCCACGGCCACGGTCTCGTAGCCCTTGTCCTGGTACTTCTGGTAGGTGGCCATGATCTCCGGCATTTCCTTCACGCAGGTGACGCAGGTGGTGGCCCAGAAATTCACCAGGGTGACCTTGCCTTTGAGGTCGGAGGTGGCCATCTTGCTGCCGTCCAGCAGCACGAAGGTGGACGTTGGTGCCGCTTCGCGGCCGGCGCAGGCGGGCAGGCCCAGAATGGCGCTGGCCCCCAGCGCGGCCGCAGCCGCCAGCGAGCGTCGCCGACTGGGATTGGTGGGAGAGATGGGCTTCATGTCCTTAAACTCTTTCTGGGCGCCGGCGGACCGGCCCCTTGTTCCATCACGCATCAGGAGGTCGCCCCATGCAGCGCCGGCAGTTTAACCACCACACCTTGGCCCTGATCGGGCTCTGCACATTGGCCGCCCAACGGCAGGCTTGGGCCTTGTCCCTGGCCGACCTGTCTGACCGCGACGCCAACCAAGGCGTGAAGGCCGCTTTGGAGAAGGGGGCCCTGGCCGCCGTGGCCCTGCTGGGGAAAACCGATGGATTCCTGGGCAACCCGAAAGTTCGGATTCCTTTGCCCGGTTTTCTGGAAGACGCGTCCAAGCTGCTCAAGCTCACGGGCCAGAGCGGGCGGGTGGACGAGTTGGTCACCGCCATGAACCGGGCCGCCGAGGCCGCCGTGCCCATGGGCAAAGACCTGCTGGTCAATGCCGTGAAGAACATGAGCGTGACCGACGCGAAAAACATCCTGACGGGTGGTGACGATTCGGTCACCCGCTTTTTCGCCGAAAAAACCCGCCAACCCTTGGGCGAGAAGTTTCTGCCGGTGGTGACCCAGGCCACCGCGAAGGTGGGCCTGGCGCAGGCCTACAACCGGGTGGCGGGCAAGGCGGCGGGCATCGGGCTCGTCAAGGGCGACGACGCCAACATCGAGCGCTACGTCACGGGCAAGACCCTGGACGGGCTCTACACCATCATTGGTGAAGAAGAACGCAAGATTCGCCAAGACCCGGTGGGCACCGGCAGCGCCATCCTGAAGAAGGTATTTGGCGCCATCAAGTGAGCGCCCGCTGTCACTTCAGCTTGCGGCGGGCCTCGTCCAAGCGAGCGGAGAGGTAGTCGCCGTAGAAATCGGGCACGGCCACGCCCACCAGGCGCTCGGCCAGTTCGCGCCCATCAGGCCCGAAGAACAGCACCGTGGGCGTGAAGCGAGCCTTCCACCCCGCCACCAGCTCGGCCGGGGTGGACATCTCGCCCGCAAAGCCTTGCATGGGCGTGCGGCGGTCGCGTACGTCCACCTGCACCGCCACCACCTCGCCGGCCTTGAGCATGGGGTTGAGGTGGCTGTTGCGCACGATGTCGCAATAGGGGCAGCCTTCCAGCGTGGTCATCACCACCAGGGGCTCGCCACGCGAAGCGGCGGCCTGGGCGGCGCCACGCAGTGAACGGGGAGAGGGCAGGGGCGTGCTGGCCATGGCAGGTCTCAAATGGCGCCGTGGCGGCGCAGGTCGGCCACCCGGGCCTCGTCGGCGCCCAGCCACTGGGCGAGCACCTCGTCGGTGTGCTGGCCCAGCAGGGGCGGCGCGCGGTCGGCGCGGACGGGGGTGGCGCTGAGTTTGATGGGGCTGGCCACGAGCTCAACCGGGGTGTCGGTGAGCGGGTGTGACCACGACTGCACCATGCCGCGGTGCAGCACCTGGGGGTCGGCAAAGACCTCGGCCAGGTTGTTGATGGGGCCGCAGGGCACCTGGGCGGCTTCCAGCGCCTGCAGCCAGTCGGCCTTGGCGCGGGTTTTCAGGATGGCTTCCAGGCGGGGCACCAGCTCGCCGCGATGGCGCACGCGGTCGGCGTTGCGGGCGAAGCGGGGGTCTTGCGCCAGCGCTGGGCAGCCGGCCACCTGGCAGAACTTGGCGAACTGCCCGTCATTGCCCACCGCGAGGATGAGGTACTGCGCCTGGCCGCTGGCGTCGGGGGCCACCTCGAACACCTGGTAGGGCACGATGTTGGCGTGGGCGTTGCCGGCGCGTCCGGGCACTTGGCCGTCTGCCTTGCCGCGCACCAGGTAGTTGGCGCCCAGGTTGGCCAGCATGGCCACTTGGGTGTCGAGCAGGGCCATGTCGATGTGCTGGCCTTGGCCGGTGCGCTCGGCGTGGCGCAGCGCGGCCTGGATGGCCACGGTGGCGTACAGGCCGGTGAACAGGTCGGCCACGGCCACGCCCACTTTCTGCGGCCCGCCGCCGGGCAGGTCGTCGCGCTCGCCGGTGACGCTCATGAGGCCACCCATGCCCTGGACAGCGTAGTCGTAGCCGGCGCGGTCTTTGTAGGGGCCGGTCTGGCCGAAGCCGGTGATCGAGCAGTACACCAGGCGCGGGTTGAGCGCGCTCAAGGTGGCGTAGTCAAGCCCGTAGCGGGCCATGTCGCCCACCTTGTAGTTCTCCACGAACACGTCGGCCTTGAGGGCCAACTCTCGAATCAGCGCCTGGCCGGCGGGGGAGGACAGGTCGCAGGTGATGGAGCGTTTGTTGCGGTTGGCGCCCAGGTAGTAGGCGGCCTCAGCCGTGTCGGTGCCGTCGCGCCCGCGCAGGAAGGGTGGGCCCCAGCCCCGGGTGTCATCGCCGCCGGGGTGACGCTCGCTGCGCGGGCGTTCGACCTTGACGACGTCGGCGCCCAGGTCGGCCAGCGTCTGGGTGCACCAGGGGCCTGCCAGCACGCGCGAGCAGTCGAGGATGCGGATACCATCGAGAGCATTCATGCGCCGATTGTGCGCGAGCGCATTGCGCGCGTCTTACCCACTTCTCCCATGCCATTGCGAACCCATGTCGGCTGTCTGGCCGTTGCCCTGGGGTTGGCCGCTTGCACCCCCACTTTCAATTGGCGCCAGTGGCGCCAGGACGGCACGCCCCTGGTGGCGCTGATGCCTTGCAAACCCGATCAGGCCACCCGCCCCATTCCGTTGGCCGGAGCGCCGGTGGAGCTGCACATGGCCAGTTGCGACACCGGTGGCCTGACCTACGCCCTGGCCTGGGCCGAGGCGGGCGATGCCACGCGGGCCGCCGAGTTGTGGGCGCAATGGCCGCGCGCGGCGCTGGCCTCGGTGCGGGCCACCGAGGCGGCGGCCCAGCCATGGCAGCAGGGCATCAAGGGGGTTGAGCAGGTGAAGGCTTTGCAGGTGACCGGCCAAGACGCCAAGGGCCGCGCCACCACCATGCGAGCGCTCTGGTTTGCCCGCGGCACCCAGGTGTACCAAGCCGCCATTTATGGGCCGTCGATTCGTGAGGACGCCAGCGCACCGTTCTTCGACGGCCTGTCATTGCCATGACCCCAGCCGCCCCCGTCTCGGCCCACCGAGACCAACTCGGCGCCAGAGCGGCGACCATCGTTTTTCTGGCCTTCGCGCTGGCCTACTTCCTGTCGGCCCTGGCGCGGGCCGTCACGGCCACGCTGTCGCCCACCCTCAGCGCCGAGTTCTCCTTGACCGCCGGCGACCTGGGCTTGTTGGCGGGTGGCTACTTCTTTGGTTTTGCGCTGACTCAACTGCCCATGGGCAAGTGGCTCGATCAGCACGGCCCGCGTCGCGTGGTGCTGGGTTTTTTGAGCCTGGCCGTGGTGGGCTGCATGGCGTTTGCCATGGCCGAATCGTTCGGCGGCCTGCTGGTGGCGCGCGTGCTCATCGGCATGGGCGTGAGCGCCTGCCTGATGGCGCCGCTGACGGGCTATCGCCGCTGGTTGGCGCCCGCGGCCCAATTGCGCGCCAACTCGTGGATGTTGATGACCGGCTCGTTTGGCATGGTGGCCGCCACCTTGCCGGTGCAGTGGCTCATGCCTTTTCTGGGTTGGCGTGGCCTGTTCTGGGTGCTGGCGGGGTTGGTGGCCGTGGCCATGGCGGGCATTGCCTGGCGTGTGCCGGCCTGGCGTCATGAGGCGCACGACGCAGGCCAGGCGCCGGTCGAAGAGGGATACGGCATCGTCTGGCGCAACGCCTATTTCCGCCAAATGGTGCCGTTGGGCCTGGTGAACCACGGTGGCATGGTGGCCATCCAGACGCTGTGGGCCGGGCCCTGGATGGTGAAGGTGGCCGGCTACACGCCTGCCCAGGCCGCCGGTGGTCTGTTTGCGATCAACCTGGTCATGCTGCTGTCGTTCTGGGTGTGGGGCATGGTGAACCCGCGCTTGGCCCGCCAGGGCTTCACGCCTGAGGCGTTGATCGGCTGGGGTCTTCCCCTGAGCCTGTTGCTGCTGGCGGCCATCGTGGTGATGGGGCCGGCCGCGGGCTGGCCGATGCTGGCCTTGTACTGCGCCAGTTGCACCGTGGCGTCCCAGGCCCAGCCCGCTGTCGCGCTGGCCTTGCCGTCGGCCGTGGCCGGGCGCGCCTTGTCGGCCTACAACCTGGCCATCTTTGCTGGCGTGTTCGTCATGCAATGGGCATTGGGGCTGATGATCGACGGGCTTCGCTGGCTGGGCTGGGACGAGGTGGCCGGTTTCCGGGGTGCCTTTGCGGTGTTCGGTCTGTGCAGCGTGGTGGCCTATGGCGTGTTCTGGCGCGCGTGGCGCCGCCAGCCGGCCAGCACCTCCCGCTAAACTGCGCGGTCATGAACGGCATCCTCATCGTGGCCCACGCACCCCTGGCTTCGGCTTTGCGGGCTTGCGTGCTGCATGTGTTCCCCGATGCCGCCGACGCGGTGGCGGCGCTGGATGTGCAGCCCAACATGCCACCCGAGGAGTCCCTGGCCCAGGCGCGCGCTCTTTTGCGCCAATCGGGCCAGCGCCAGACCCTGGTGGTGACCGATGTGTTCGGCGCCACGCCTTGCAACGTGGCCCAGCGGCTGGTGGATGGCGTGAACAGCAAGCTGCTCACCGGCGTGAACCTGCCCATGTTGCTGCGCACCGTTTCCTACCGGCACGAGTCGCTCGATGCCCTGGTGTCGCGCGCCATGATCGGTGCCACGCAGGGTGTCATCCAGGTGGCCGTGACCGCTCCCCAGAACCAGGCACGAAGAGCCCCCCATGATCAAGACCTCCGCGACCATCAGCAATAAGCTCGGGCTGCACGCCCGGGCCTCGGCCAAGCTCACCAAGCTGGCTGGCAGCTTTGCCTGCGAGGTGTGGATGTCCAAGGGCGACCGCCGCGTCAACGCCAAGAGCATCATGGGCGTGATGATGCTGGCCGCCGGCCTGGGCAGCACGGTGGAGATCGAGACCAACGGCGCCGACGAGCAGGCGGCCATGGACGCCCTGCTGGCGCTCATCAACGACAAGTTCGGCGAAGGGGAGTGAGCGCATGACCGTCACGGTGCACGGATTGGCGGTGTCTCGCGGCGTGGCCATTGGCCGCGCGGTGATCGTGGCCGCCACGCGCCTGGACGTTGCCCACTACTTCATCACCCCTGACCAGGCCGAGGCCGAAATCGAGCGCCTGCGCCGCGCCCGCGCGGTGGTGGTGGAGGACATCGTGAAGGTGCAGCAAAGCCTGCACGAGCTGGGCTCGCACGACGCCCACCCCGAGCTCAACGCCTTGCTGGACGTGCACCTGATGCTGCTGCAAGACGAGCAGCTCACCGGCGCGGTGAAGCACTGGATTCGCGACCGCCACTACAACGCCGAATGGGCGCTCACCTCGCAACTGGAGGTGGTGGCGCGCCAGTTCGACGAGATGGAAGACCCCTACTTGCGCGAGCGCAAGGCCGACCTGGAGCAGGTGGTGGAGCGCATGCTGCGCGTGATGCGCGGCGTGGGTTCTGCCGTGGCCGCCCCCGCCAGCGATGGGCGGTCAGGGCGCGAGACACCGCTGGTGCTCATCGCCCACGATCTGTCGCCCGCCGACATGCTGCAGTTCAAGCAGAGCGTGTTCACGGGTTTCGTCACCGACGTGGGCGGCAAGACCAGCCACACCGCCATCGTGGCGCGCAGCATGGACATTCCGGCGGTGGTGGGCGCGCGCTCGGCCAGCCACCTGATCCAGCAGGACGACTGGGTCATCATCGACGGCGATGCCGGCATCGTCATCGTCGACCCGTCGCCCATCGTGCTGGCCGAATACGGCTTCAAGCAGCGCCAGGGCGAGGTCGAGCGCGAGCGCCTGCAGCGCCTCAAGAGCACCCCGGCCATCACGCTGGACGGGCAGAAAATCGAGCTGCTGGCCAACATCGAACAGCCCGAAGACGCTGTCGCCGCGCTCAAGGCGGGCGCCGTGGGCGTGGGCCTGTTCCGCAGCGAGTTTTTGTTCATGGGCCGCAACGGCCAGTTGCCGGACGAGGAAGAGCAGTACCAGGCATATCGCCGCGCGGTCGAGGGCATGCAGGGCATGCCGGTGACGATTCGCACCGTGGACGTGGGGGCCGACAAACCCCTGGAGCGCAACGTGGTGCGCGAGAACGACTACCTCAACCCGGCGCTGGGCCTGCGCGCCATCCGCTGGAGCCTGGCCGACCCGGCCATGTTCCTGGCGCAGTTGCGCGCCATCCTGCGGGCCTCGGCCCATGGGCCGGTGAACCTGCTCATTCCGATGCTGGCCCACGTGAGCGAGATTCGCCAGACGTTGGCCCTGGTGCAGCGTGCCCGTGAGCAGGTGGCCGCCGCCGAGCAGACCGTGGGCGAGGTGCGCTTGGGGGCGATGATCGAGATTCCGGCCGCGGCCCTGACCATTCCGGTCTTCCTGCGCCATTTCGACTACCTGTCGATCGGCACCAACGACCTCATCCAGTACACCCTGGCCATTGACCGCGCCGACGAGGCCGTGGCCCATCTGTACGACCCGCTGCACCCGGCGGTGCTGCGGCTGATCGCCGACACCATCGAGCAAGCCAATGCCCAGGGCAAGCCAGTGAGCGTGTGCGGCGAAATGGCGGGCGACGTGACCATGACGCGCCTGCTGCTGGGGCTTGGGCTGCGCAGCTTCTCGATGCACCCCACGCAGATCCTGGCGGTGAAGCAGCAGATTCTGCGCAGCGACACCAGCAAGCTCGCGGCCTGGGCCAAAACCGTGTTGGCCGCCGACGACCCGGCCGCCCTGGTGGTGGACTGAGCCGACTCAGCCCCGGCGCGTGGCCACCACGGCGGCGCCCACGATCATCACCGCCGCCGCGCCCACCGACCACGACGGCCGCTGCCCTTGCAGCACCAGCAGCGTGAGCGTGGACAGCAAGGGCGTGAGGAAACTCAGCACGCCAATCTGCCGCGCGTCGCCGCGCTTGAGGGCCGCGTCCCACAAAAAGAAGGCGCCGCCCAGTGGGCCCAGGCCCAGCACGGCGATGAGCGCCAGGTCACGGGCAGACAGTTGCACGCTTGGCTCCAGCAGGGCATGGCACAGCAGCGACAGCCCGCCCGACACCAGGGCGAAGGTGCCGATGGCGGCGGTGGGGAAGGGCTTCACCCGCTGCGTCATCAGCGAGTAGCTTGACCACATGAAGGCCGAGGCCAGGGCCGGCAGGTAACCCCAGGCCCACACCGCCTCGGTGCCGCCCGAGCGCCCGCCCAGGATGGCCAGTGCCGCGCCTGCAAAGCCCACCAGGGCGGCCACCACGTGCCGCCGCGCCAGCGTCACGCCGGGCAGGAACCAGGGCGCCATCACCACGATGCCCAGCGGCCAGAGGTAATTCACCAGGTTGGCCTGCACCGGCGGCGCGTGGCGCAGGGCGATGAAGAGCAGGAAGTGGTAGCCGAACAGGCCATACACCCCCAGGGCCAGCGTGGAGGCGGGCACGCGCCACTGGCGCAGGTCAAGCCGCGAAAGGGGCAGGGCGATCAGGCTGCCCACCAGCAGGCTCAGGCCGGTCAGCAGAAATGGGGGCACGTGCGACAGGGCCACGCCCAGCGCGGCGAGGGAGGCCCACAGGCCGATGGCGCCCAGGGCAAGCAGGTTGGCGTTCATGGCCCACGACTGTAGCGGGCCAGCGGGCGGTTCAGCCCGCGCGCGCGGGTCGAAGGGCGCTGCTGGTTTGGGGCGATGGCGACATCGCGGCCAGGTACTGCGCTTCGATGCCCGAGATGATGTGTTGCCAGTCCAGGGCCTGGGCCGTTTCGCGCGCTTGCTGGCCCAGGTGGCGCGCCCAGGCGGGGTCGCTGGCCAGCGTGCGGGCCAGGCGCAGGAAGGTGGTTTCATCGCCCGGGGGCGCCAGCACGCCGTTGTGGCGGTGCTCGATCAGCTGGCCCGCGGCCGCGTGCTGGTAGGCCAGCACCGCCAGGCCACTGGCCATGGCCTCGGGCACCACGTTGCCGAAGGTCTCGGTGAGGCTGGCGAAGGCGAACACATCGGCCGAGGCGTAGCAGCGCGCCAGTGCGTCGCCGCGCTGGGTGCCCATGAAGATGGCCTCGGGCGCCAGGGCCATCAGGCGCGGGCGTTCGGGGCCGTCGCCCACCAGCACCAGGCGGGTGCGCGGGTTGACCTCGGCCATGGCGCGCCAGGCCGCCACCACGGCGTCGAGGTTTTTCTCGGGGGCCAGTCGGCCCACGCAGAGCACCACCGGTGTGTCGTCGTCGGCGCCCCACTCACGGCGCAGGTCGCCACTGCGCAGGCCGGGGTGGAAGCGCTGCGCGTCCACGCCGCGCGCCACCACTTGCAGGCGCTCGAAGCCCATGCCGGCCAGCTCTTGCTGCAGCGCCGCGGTGGGCACCATGGTGCAGGCCGTTCGGTTGTGCAGGTGGCGCAGGTAGGCCACGATGGGGCGGCGCAGCCAGGACAGGCCGTAGTGCTCGGTGTACGCGTGGAAGTTGGTGCGGAAGTCCGACACCACGGGCAGGCCCAGGCGCCGGGCCGCGCGCAGGGCCGACCAGCCCAGCGGCCCTTCGGTGACGAGGTGCACCACGTCGGGCCGGGCCTCGCGCCAGCGCCGCAGCAACTTGCCGGTGGCTGACAGGCCCATGCGCAGGTCGGGGTAGCGGGGGATGGGCAGGCCACGCATCAGGCAGTCGTTGGTGGTGCGCGTGGCGTCGCCCGGCTGGCGAGGTCGAATGAGTTGCACCTGGTGCCCTTGCGCGCGCAGGCCCTCGACGATGCGCGAGATCGTCACCGCCACGCCGTTCACCTCGGGCGGGTAGGTCTCGGTCACCACCGCCACGCGCCAGCCCTGGCGTCGCGTGGCGGTGGGCTGGGTGGGGGCGCTGTGGGTGCTGGTCATGCGCCCATGGTCAAGGTGCCTTGCAACAGTTCCGTGACAAGCGCGCCCTGCGGGCCGTGTCATGGGTCCGTCACCGCCTTTTCACGTGGGCGACGCAGCATCGTGGGCGCCCGCACATGGCCGGGCGATGACCTCACACACATGCAAGGAGCCTCGGTGAACGCGTTTTTTCAGGAACTCGCCCGCCAGCGCTGGGACGACCACCGCTACTACCACCACTGCCGCATCAACCAGAGCCTGCACCTCATCAGCGCCCTGAACTTCATCGTGGCGTATGCGCTGTTGTTCATTGACCCGGCCTGGTCGGCCTGGCTGGCATGGGGCGTGTCGATGACCACGCGCCAGGCGGGTCACTTCTTCTTCGAGCCCAAGGGCTACGACGACGTGAACCAGGCCACGCACGAGCACAAGGAAGCGATCAAGGTGGGCTACAACCTGCAGCGCAAGGTGGTGCTCATGGCCATCTGGGCGGCCGCGCCCTTGCTGCTGTGGTGGCAACCCTCGCTGTTCGGGCTGATCGAGCCGTCGCAGAACCTGGAAGGTTATCTGCGCGACGTGGGCCTGGCCTGGCTGGCCATTGGCGTGGCGGGCCTGGTGTTCCGCGTGCTGCAACTCGTCGTGCAGCAAAGCGTGCTGACCGGCCTGGCCTGGGGCACGAAGATCATCACCGACCCTTTTCACGACGTGATGCTCTACTGGCGCGCACCGCTGCACCTGTTGCGCGGCGAGCGCATTGACCCGATGCACCACGTGCAGTCGCATTGAGCGAGCCTGGCGATCACCCGCCCATGGGCGGGTGGCTTCTCTTTCGCTGCTCAGTGTCGATGCCGGAACATCTCGCGCAGCACCCCACGGCGGATGCGCTGGTTGGTGAGGCCGGGCTGGTGCCACCACCAGCCGTCGTCGCGCATGCGCTCGGCCGCGCGCAGGAACCGGTCGCTCACGGCCTGGAAGTCCTCAGCCGTGTAGTTCAGGCTGAAGATGAAGCGCCCCGTGCCCACCCACGACAAGGCCAAGCCATCGGCGCGCAGGTAGAACTGCAGCATCCAGTTGTGGCGCGAGGGCTCGGTGTACTGCACCGTCCACACCGTTTGCAGGTTGGCCACCCGCACCGGCAAGCCGGCGAGCTGCAGGCGCTGGTTCAGCGTGGCGGCGCGGGCGTCCCAGGTGGCGTCCAGGTCTTGGTACATCGCCTGCACCTCGGGGGTTTGCAGCTTCTCCAGGAACACCTGCATGGCGCCCATCACATAGGGGTGCGAGTTGAAGGTGCCTCGGGCGAAGCAGATGTCGGCCGGCTTGTCGTCGCGAAAGCGCCGCATCCATTCTTGTTTGCCACACACCACGCCCACCGGCAGGCCGCCGCCCAAGGTCTTGCCGTAGGTGACGAGGTCGGCCTGCACGCCGAAGTATTCCTGCGCGCCACCGGCGGCCAGGCGAAAGCCCATGAACACCTCGTCAAAGATGAGGGCAATGCCGCGCTCGGTGCACACCTGGCGCAACTGCTGCAGCCAGGCGGTGTAGGCCTCGCGGTCGTAGTGGGCGCGGCGGCTGCTGTCGATGAGCGAGCTGTCGCCCGGCGCGGCGGCGTTGGGGTGCAGGGCCTGCAGCGGGTTGACCAGCACGCAGGCAATGTCGCGCCGGGTGCGCAGCACGCGAAGGGTGCGTTCGTCCATTTCGCGCAGCGTGTAGGTGCGCCCCGGGGGCATGGGGTTGCCGGGGCCGGGCTGCACGTCGTCCCACCAGCCGTGGTACGCGCCGCAGAAGCGCACCAGGTAGCGCTTGCCGGTGTGGTAACGCGCCAGGCGCACGGCCTGCATCACCGCCTCGGTGCCCGACATGTGGAACGACACCTCGTCCATGCCCGAGATGGCTTTGAGGCGCTGCACGTTGTCGGCCACCACCGGGTGGTAGCTGCCCAGCACGGGGCCGAGGTCGGCCACGCGGGCGCTGCCTTCGGCGATGCAGGCCTTGTAGAAGTCTTGCCCGAACACGTTCACGCCGTACGAGCCGGTGAGGTCGTAGAAGCGCGCGCCGTCCAGGTCGGTCACGGTCACGCCGTCGCTGCGCTGCACGAAGGCGCCCACCGAGAGGTGCTCGCGCAGGTAGCGGCTGTATTGGAAGGGCACGCGGTAGGCGGCGGTGAACTGCAGGTCGGAGATGCCTTCGCGCGCCTCGCGCGTGAGCGCGATGCTGCGCGCGTGCCGGGTGTTCAGCGTCTGCGCCAGCGTGGCAAAGCCCTGGCGGCGGCGGGCCACCACGGCCGGTGGCGCGCCGTCGCCGCTGAAGAAACGCGCCTCGTCGTAGTGGTAGCCCGGTACCAATGCCGCCACCCGCTTGGCCATGCGCGAATGGCCGGTGAGGGAAGGGTGCTTGGCCAACGAGAGCTGCAGGCGCTGCCAGGCGCGCGGCGCCAGCGCCAGGGCGGCGGCGGCCGTGGCCAGCGCCGTGAGAGAGAAGGTTTCCATGGGGTCGGGTTCCAGAGCCGTGACCCTGTCTTTGTATGGCCGTGAATTGACAACACCGTGAAGACTTCAAGACCACTTGCCCCCGCCGCCCACGCCAAAGAGGTGCCCGCCACGGGTTTCTGGGCGCGCTGGCGCGACCGCCTGCTGCTGCAGGAAGACCTCAACTTCCTGCTCACCAACCGCATCCCGCGCATCGCGCTCACCCGCTTCATGGGCTGGTACAGCCGCTTGCGCAGCCCCTGGCTCACGCGCCTGAACATCGCCGTCTGGCGCTGGTTCACCGACCTGGACCTGAGCGAAGCCAAAGAGACGCGCTTCGACAGCCTGCAGGCCTGCTTCACCCGCGAGTTGCGCCCGGGCGTGCGGCCCATTGATGCCCGGCCTGACGTTCTCACCAGCCCCTGCGACGCCATCGTGGGCGCTTGCGGCGCGGTGCAGGCCGGCCAGTTGTGGCAGGCCAAGGGCATGGGCTACCGCGCCGAAGACTTGTTTGGCCAGGCCGAGCGCGCCGCGCCCTTTGAGGGCGGCCACTTTGTCACGCTGCGCCTGACCTCGTCCATGTACCACCGCTTCCATGCGCCGGCCGATGGCCGCATCGAGCACACCACCTACCTCAGTGGCGACGCCTGGAACGTGAACCCGATTGCGCTCAAGCGCGTGCAGCACCTGTTCTGCCGCAACGAGCACGCCGTGATCCGCCTGCGCCTGAACACCGGCGAGCCGCTGGCCCTGGTGCCGGTGGCCGCGGTGCTGGTGGCCAGCATTCGCCTGCACTGGCTCAACGTGCTGTTGCACCTGCGCTGGCCAGGCCCCACCGAGATGCCCAGCGACCACCCGGTGCGCAAGGGCGAAGAACTGGGCTGGTTCGAGCACGGCTCCACCATCATCGTGTTCGCCCCGCCCGGCTTCGCGCTGGCCGATGGCATCGCCGCTGGGCATCGCCTGCGCATGGGCGAGCCCTTGTTGCGCCGGCTCGGGGGCTGAGGGCGGGGGTCACGCCGCCGTCATCAAGGCGCCACACCATGGCCGCCATGCTGAACGTCGATCTGGTGTGGTTCAACGCGGGCGGCGGCCATCGCGCCGCTGCGCAGGCGCTGGAGCAATCCATTCACGCGCAGGGGCGGCCCTGGCGGGTGCGCAAGGTCAACTTCACCGAGGTGATCGACCCCGAGGCCCGTTGGCGCCGCACGGTGCGCATGGAGCCCGAAGAGCTCTACAACAAGCGGCTGGCCAGCGGCTTTACCCTGGGCCTGTCCACCGAACTGCGCTGGCTGCAGCGCGGCATCCGCTGGAGCCATTCCTTGCTGGTGGAGCGCCTGGCCCGGCACTGGCGCGCCACCGAGCCGGACCTGGTGGTCTCGCTCATCCCGAACTTCAACCGCGCCATGCACGACGCCCTGGCCTTGGCGCGCCCCGGCGTGCCCTTTGCCACCGTGCTCACCGACATGGCCGACCACCCGCCGGCCTTCTGGGTGGAGCCCGGCACCGGGCAGCACGTGATCGCCGGCACGGCCCACGCCGTGGCCCAGGCGCTCGTGGCTGGGGTGCCCGCCGCACAAGTGCATCGCGTGTTAGGCATGATGCTGCGCCCCGCCTTCCACCTACCACCGCCGGCAGACTTTGACCGCGCCCGCCTGCGCGCCGTCCTGGGGTTGCCAGTGGATGGGCCGGTGGGCCTGGTGCTGTTCGGCGGGGCCGGTTCGCGCACCATGAAGCGCATCGCCGCCGCTTTGCCCGATGTGCCGCTGATCCTGATGTGCGGCCGCAACGAGGCCCTGGCGGCCGAGCTGCGCGCCATGCGTTGCGCCGCGCCTCGCGTGGCCGTGGGCTTCACCGCCGACGTGCCGCACTGGATGCGCCTGGCCGATTTTTTCATTGGCAAACCCGGTCCCGGCTCCCTGAGCGAGGCAGTGCAAATGGGCCTGCCGGTGATCGTCACCCGCAACGCCTGGACCATGCCGCAAGAGCGCTGGAACACCGAATGGGTGCAGCAGCAGGGCGTGGGCCTGGTGCTCAAGGGCTTTGCTGACGTGGGCCCCGCCGTGCAGACCTTGGTGGGCGAACTGCCGGCCTGGCAAGCCCGCGTGGCGCGGGTGGAGAACTGCGCCGTGGCCCAGGTGCCGCAGGTGCTGGCCGACATCCTGGCCCGATCGCAGACAGCCCCTGGCGCCCATTGCCTGGCGTCATCGCACTGACACGCGGCCTTCACCAATGCGTCGCGAAGCCTGCTCACACTGAGGCGCACCATGCGACGCGACCCCCTCTCCGCCCTGGCCACCGCCGACCTGGTCGGCGACGACATCGACCCGCCTGCCCGCCACCGCGTGCGCACGGTGTGGATCTCCGACCTGCACCTGGGCACGCCCGGCTGCCAGGCCCGCGCGCTGCTGGACTTTCTGCGCAGTGTCGATTGCGAGACCCTCTACCTAGTGGGCGACATCATCGACGGCTGGCAGCTGCGCCGGCAGTGGTACTGGCCGCAAGCCCACAACGACGTGGTGCAGAAGCTGCTGCGCAAGGCGCGCAAGGGCACCAAGGTGGTCTTCGTGCCCGGCAACCACGACGAGTTCGCGCGCAAGTACCTGGGCCACAACTTCGGCGGCGTGGACGTGGTGGACGACGCCATCCACGTCACCGCCGATGGCCGCACGCTGTGGGTGACGCATGGCGACTATTTCGATGGCGTCATCCAGTGCGCCAAGTGGCTGGCCCACGTGGGCGACTGGGCCTATGAGCTCACGCTGCGTTTCAACCGCCACCTCAACACCTGGCGCGCGCGCCTGGGCCTACCGTACTGGAGCCTCTCGCGTTACCTCAAGCTCAAAGTCAAGCGCGCGGTGAGCTACGTGAGCGACTTCGAAGTGGCCGTGGCCCGCGAAGCGCGCGAGCGCGGCGTGCACGGCGTGGTGTGCGGCCACATCCACCACGCCGAGATGCGAACCATCGACGGCGTGCTGTACTGCAACGACGGCGATTGGGTGGAGAGCCTCACCGCCCTGGTGGAGCACCCCGACGGGCGGCTGGAAATCCTGGACTGGTCTGATAGGGGCAGTGCCTCAGTGACGAGCAATGTGTCCACTGCGGTGATGACCATCTCTTGACGAACCGAGCGAGCCCCTGGCGCTCAATAGCGCCAGGGGCTCCGCCCAACGCATCAGGACGATCGACACAATTCCCCATGAATTGATGGCGAAAGTCTGACTTCTCGGCCCGAACTGGTGCCGAAACCGGTGGTGAAAAGCGCCCGGTTGACTGCAAGACACCCGCGCGATTCTTCCGCTAGCCGCCAAAAAGCCGAATCGTGGGCGGCTACCTCCACTTGACCCCGTATTGAACTCACGATTAGCGCCATAGAAAATGGCCTCACGGAGCGGTAACCCGTCGATTTTGGCTGGATGGCCAGCGTATCGATCGATCCCATTTGCTTGTGCATGAACCACATGTTGCTCCAAGCTTCAACGATCGCCGCGAGGCCAGAATTGGCCGTCCCAGGCGCCTCCCTGGAGTCCCCGGTGTGGCCCCAGGATTTCAAGAAACAAGTTCCGAATAGGGACGTGCAAAAGGGGAACTTCAATGGTCGACGACATGCGAAACAAATGCTGGGAATGTAGAGGTGACAGTAGACCTGCGAACCAATTCGGTGGCGACGATAGCTCGTTGCAGGTAGAGGTAGGCCAAAATGTACCGGCCCCGCGCTCTTGGAGCAAACAGGCATTGGAGGAGCGGCAACGATGGGCATTTAATCGATGGCCCAATGCACAGGCCATCGAGGGGGGAAATGCCCTTGACTCGCCAGACTCGCTGCGAGGAAACATCGAAAGCCAAATTGGGTGGTCCGTCATTCCTGTCGGGTTGGTGGGTCCTTTGAGGGTGAAGGGAACAAGTATTAATGAAGACTGCTATGTGCCGTTGGCGACCACTGAAGGCGCATTGGTCGCCAGTTTCTCGAGGGGGGCTGGTGCCATCACGGAGTCTGGTGGTGCCCTGAGTTTGTGTGTTCGCGAGGGGGTGCAGCGAGCGCCGAGTTTTCGATTCCGAAACGCAATGGAATCCGTTGCCATGATGCAGTTGGTGAACGCGGGAGCCGATCGTTGGAAGGCAATTGTTTGGCAACAATCGAAAAATGCAGAACTTGTCGAAATCAGGGTTCATCTGGAAGGAAATCTGGTTACGCTTGTTTTTGACTACACGACGGGAGACGCCGCTGGCCAAAACATGGTGACATTCTGCACCGAAGCGGTGGTGAGCGAGATGTTGCGCTCTCTGGAGATCAAGCCTTGTGACTGGTATATCGAAGGCAATTTGTCGGGTGACAAGAAGGCCTCTTCTATTAGTTTGAGTGGTGCAAGAGGCAAAAAAATTGTTTCTGAAGTGGAGTTAACTGCTCAGGCACTGAGAAAGTTGTCGGTTACGTCGGGTCAGATGATGCGCTATTGGGAGATTTGTGTTGTCAATGGGGTGCTGAGCGGATCAGTAGGTGCCAATGGTCACTATGCCAATGGGCTCGCTGCTTTCATGTTGTGTACTGGCCAGGATGTTGCGTGTGTGGCTGAGGCAGCAATTGGATGCACTCGCATGGAGAAGCGCGGCGAGTCTCTCTATGTCGCCGTGTCATTACCCAATCTCATTGTCGGGACGGTCGGCGGCGGCACCAGTCTCGCCACTGCTCAGGCATGCCTTTCCATTGTGGGGTGCCAAGGCACGGGCAAAGCGCGCAGATTGGCTGAAATCGCTGGTGCCTTGGTCCTTGCGGGAGAAATATCCATCGCGGCCGCCATGTGCTCCAAGGACTTTACCCGTGCTCACAAAATCCTAGGGCGCAAGAAAGGCAAAAGGCCACTGAGTGGATGAGCAAATGATTCCGCAGGCCCGATTTGATCATCTCCGATACGCCAATGTCTGGGAGGACGCAGACACCTTGATTTTGGCGCTTGAACCCCATGGCAAAAGAATTCTTTCCATTTGTTCTGGAGGTGACAACGTCCTGTCACTGATCGCCGCAGGCGCTGACGAAGTGATTGCCGTGGATCTGAGTGCATTTCAGCTGGCTGTCCTGCGACTCAAGGTCGCTGGATTCCGGGTCCTCACCCATACAGAACTTCTCACGTTCCTCGGCATACAAGGAGACCGTGCCACACGCGCAGCTTTGTGGGCCAGTCGGGTTCAAGCAGACTTAAGTGCAGCCGATCGCGAGTTCTGGGGTCGCCACCTACCCATGATTCTGCGAGGCATTGTGGCCGCGGGCCGATTTGAGCGGTATTTGGATATTTTTGGGCGGTACGTTATTCCCTGGCTGCAACCCAAATCCCGAATCCAGGTGCTCTATGAAGCCAAAGGCGCGAATGATCGCACATTGATCTGGAAAAATTGGAACCATCTCATTTGGCGCTTGGCGTTTGGTCTATTCTTCAGCAAGGCCATGCTAGGATTGGGTCGTGATCCTGCTTTTCTGAAATATGTCAAAGCTGTCCCGGCCAGAGCGATAGCAGAGCGACTTGAGCACTGCATCACCAGCCTTCCACTGGCCGAGAATCCCTATCTCAACAGAATTATCAGTGGAACCTGGGCGCAATGTCTCCCGCATTATCTTCGGCCGGAGCACTTCAATGCAATACGCAATGGACTGTCTCGGATTGGCTGTTTTCATGGCCCCATCCAAAATGCCTGTCACTCGGCGTCATATCAGGGATTCAATTTGTCTGATATTTTTGAGTATTTGGATGAAGAATCGTGTCGGGCAATTGTGAAGGCGTTGGCAGATGCTGCGTCACCAGGGGCGAAATTCGCATCTTGGAACATGATGGTTCATCGCGATCCCGCCACTTGGGATCACAGGCTCAGCACGCACAGGGAAATGTCTAGTACCCTTTTCAGAAACGCTAAAGCTTGTTTCTACTGTGACTTTCACGTGTCGGAGAAGGTCGAGTGAGCACTAGGGCTTTAATGGCAGATGGGTGGTCCCTGGTGTTGTCCTTGGAGTGGGGGTGGCTATTGGGCACCGGCTTGTGGTTTCTGATCGTTCTTGGGATGGCCGGCGTCGCGAGGCAGCGTGGCTGGTCGTCTGAAGCCACTCGCAAATTGGTTCATGTGGTGGGTGGTTGTGCCACCCTGTTTTTTCCGTGGGTCTTCCAAAGTCTGATTGGGCCGGCCCTTCTCTGCCTTGCGTTTACCGTTATCCTGGTGGGATCTCATATGGCAGGGATTCTGGATGCCGTGCATGCCATTGATAGGCGTAGCCATGGCGCCGCCCTGTTTCCAATTTCGGTGATGGCCACATTGGCGTACGGCACATGGATTGATTCCCCTGTCATGGCGACGGCGGCGCTGGGTGTTCTCGTGTTCGCGGATGCGGCCGCTGCATTGGTTGGAAAACTGTTTGGTCGGCATCAATACCCAGTTCATGGAGGCCGAAAAACCTTGGAAGGTTCGTTTGCATTCTTCGTTGTGGCGACCGCTGTAATGGGAGTGACCTTGCAGGTCGGGTCTTATGGCGCACCTTTATCTGTGTGGTTCGCTGCACTTCACGCAGCTGTTCTGCTCACGATCACGGAAATGATGGCGTCCCATGGTTGGGACAATTTTCTTTTGCCCTTGTTGGCGGTTTTCGTATTGAAAGAATCCGAGGCCCTCAATTCTTGGTTTTTCTGGTTGATTCTCCTTGTCATTTGTTTGGTGTGGCCCCTTGTCTGGCTTCGTGGCAGCCGAATTTCCCTTCCCGGACAAATGCTGGTTGGCGTGTTGGTGTACGCCTCAATCTGGCTTCTCAATTGGATTTTGGTGATTCCAATATTCTCGATGGTGTTGGCCAGTAAGTTCTCGTATGTACTGCATTCGGATGCAGAGCCATTGCCGCTCAGGGCGCTGCACTGGGTGAGTCTGCCCCTCGCGGCAGGGGCCGTTTTGACAAACCAGGCAAACGAGGCCTTTCATTCCATGCAAGCCTCGATGTACCTCTCGACTGTCGCGATGGTCGCGGTCATGGTAGTGCGGCATGAGTGGCTGGCGCGTGCGGTCGTGCCTTCTCGAAGGGGGGCCTGTGTGTCAGCCGCTGGCATTTGTCTGTTGTTGATGCCCTTGTTGGCTGTCTATGGCGTTTCCATGGAATCGCTTCTGTTTCACTGGTTGCCACGGAGCCTGGTGATGTGTTTGCTTGCCTGGGAGTGGGATCACCAAGGGAGTGATTTTTGGGGCACTGCAAGCAGATCCCCATTGCTGGTCGGACCAATGAGACTGGGGTCAATTGCCATCCTGATTTCCACATTGAATTGGTGGTTGATGGCTGGCTTTCCGGCGATCTGAGGAGGGCTCGGGCCATGAATTCCATCAAGTTCGTTTTGTGCATTAGCCGCATCACCTATATCCCAGACAATGGGCTGGCCTTCCTGGATCGGCTGATCGAGCTGCGGGGAAAGTCGTTGATTGGCGTTCTGATCCTTGAGAACAGGCGCGCGCCCATTCTCTTTCGCGCGCTGGTGGCGTCATGTTGCGGCGCCCTGCACACAGCGGGAGCACTGCTGCGGCATGCCTGCCATGCGGATCGACGGCAGTCGCTATTGCAGGCTGCTTCGATTCCCATTCTTCACGCAAGCAGCGCGAATGGGCTGGCAGCCATCCAATGGATGGCGGATCGCGCACGGGCTGGGGCCAGTGTTGGTGTCAACGCTCGAACGCGCTGTGTTTTTCAGGCGGCTGCGCTTTCTGCAATGCCGCACGGTTGGTACAACATCCACCATGGGGTACTCCCTCGGTGGCGAGGCACCTCATGTGATTTGAGAGCGCTTGTTGCCGGTGAGAATCCAGGGTTCAGCCTTCATCGCATGACAGACGCCATTGATCAGGGGTCAATTGCGCGCACTTTTTCTGTTGCGGTGGAAGATCGTCAAGACTATGCCGGGTATTTGCAGCGTGTGCAGATGGCCGAGGCAGAGCTTCTCGATGCTTGGTTGAGTGAGTGGGAGAAGCGAGGGCGATGTCCGACGGAGCGCCCTAATTGGCACGATGCCCCCATTTGGTGCCGCACACCTGGTGCGTTGGAGTTGCTTCAGATGCGATGGGCGAAGGGTATTCGCCTGTGAGGCTGCCTGCCACTTCACCCGGGATCCGGTGAGGCCAGGCCTCTCGCTTTCACTCGTTCGAATGTTTTGAGGGAGGCGTCACAGGGTTCAGCACGCCGTGCGCCTGTTGGTCAGCGTGGTAGCTGCTGCGGACCATGGCACCCACGGCGGCGTGGGTGAAGCCCATCTCGTAGGCCTTCTCTTCGAACATCTTGAAGGTGTCCGGGTGCACGTAGCGGCGCACCGGCAGGTGGTGGCCGCTGGGGGCCAGGTACTGGCCGATGGTGAGCATGTCGATGTTGTGCTCGCGCATGTCGCGCATCACCTGCAGGATTTCCTCGTCCGTCTCACCCAGGCCCACCATCAGGCCGCTCTTGGTGGGAATGTGCGGGAAGAGGGCCTTGAACTTCTTGAGCAGGTTCAGGCTGAACTGGTAGTCGGAGCCAGGGCGCGCTTCCTTGTACAGGCGCGGCACCGTTTCCAGGTTGTGGTTCATCACGTCGGGCGGGGCGGCCTTCAGGATCTCCAGCGCACGGTCGTCGCGGCCGCGGAAATCGGGCACCAGCACCTCGATGGTGGTCTCGGGCGAGAGCTCGCGGGTTTTCTCGATGCACTGCACGAAGTGGCCGGCACCGCCGTCTCGCAGGTCGTCGCGGTCCACGCTGGTGATCACCACGTATTTCAGCTTGAGCTGGGCGATGGTCTTGGCCAGGTTCAGCGGCTCGTCGGCGTCCAGCGGGTCGGGGCGGCCGTGGCCCACATCGCAGAACGGGCAGCGGCGGGTGCACTTGTCGCCCATGATCATGAAGGTGGCCGTGCCCTTGCCAAAGCACTCGCCGATGTTGGGGCAGCTGGCCTCTTCGCACACGGTCACCAGCTTGTTGGTGCGCAGGATGTCCTTGATCTCGTAGAAGCGGGTGCTGGGGCTGCCGGCCTTCACGCGAATCCATTCGGGCTTCTTCAGCACCTCGCCCGGCACCACCTTGATCGGGATGCGCGCGGTCTTGGCCTGGCTTTTCTGCTTGGCGGTGGGGTCGTACTGCTCGGCGCTCTGCGCTTCGCGCACGGTGTTGGGTGGGGTGCTGCTCATGGCGAGGGGCGGCGCGATGCCGCGGTTGGGGGCTTCAAGAACCCAGCGTGGCAACGAGCTTCTGGCTCAGCACCTGGGCGGCGTCGTCCCACGACACCGAAACGCCGATTGTAGAAAGGTCCACCGTTTGCAAGCCCTGGTAGCCGCAAGGGTTGATGCGCTGGAAGGGTTGCAGGTCCATGGCCACGTTCAGCGCCACCCCGTGGTAAGTGCAGTGGCGGCTGACCTTGATGCCCAGTGCCGAGATCTTGCCCAGGCCGGTGAAATCGGGCTCGGGCGGCGGGCTGCCGGGCTCACGCCGGGCAGGGGCTTGTGGCAGGCGCTCGTGCGAGAACGGGTCGGCCAGGCGCACGTAGATGCCCGGGGCGCCTGCCACGCGGTGGCCAGTGACGCCGAACGCATCCAGCGTGCGGATCACCGCCTCTTCCACGCGGTACACGTATTCCTTCACGAAATAGCCGGCGCGCTGCAGGTCGATCAGCGGATAGGCCACCACCTGGCCGGGGCCGTGGTACGTGACCTGCCCCCCCCGGTTGGTGGCCACCACTGGAATGTCGCCCGGCGCCAGCAGGTGATCGGCCTGGCCTGCAATGCCCTGGGTGAACACCGGTGGGTGTTCGCAGACCCACAACTCATCGGGCGTCTGTGCATCGCGCCCGGCCGTGAAGGCCTGCATGGCCTCATAGGTGGGCAGGTAGTCGGTCTGGCCCAACCAGCGAACCTGCATCACAACACCACTTTGACCATGGGGTGGGAGGTCAGGGTGCGGTACACCTCGTCGAGCTGCTCGCGGTTGGTGACGTACACCGCCAGCGTCAGGCCAAGGTAGTTACCGGCCTTGCTGGGGCGGTGCTCGACGGTGTCGGCATCGAAAGTCGGGTCGAACTGCAGCGCCACGCTCACCATGGCGGCGGCAAAGCCCTCAACGTTGGCGCCCATCACCTTGATGGGGAAGTGGCAGGGGTATTCGATGAGCGATTGTTCGGGGGGGATGGCTTGCATGGCAAAACTCCTCGCGGTTCAGACCGATTGCTCGGCCACCGCTTGCTGATAAAGGGCATGAAGTCGGGCGCAGACCGGACCGGGCTTGCCGGTGCCCACGGGCTGCCCGTCGATGGTGGTGACCGGCAGCACCTCTTTGCCGGCCGACGACAGCATCACCTCATCGGCCGTGAGCACCTCATCCCGGGTGACGCGGCGCAGCTCGAAACCAATGCCCGCCTGACGGCACATCTCTTCGATCAGGCCGTAGCGCACGCCCTCGAGCACCAGGTTGTCCTTGGGCGGGCCCATCACCACACCGCCACGCACCACCCACACATTGCTGGCGGCAGCCTCGCTGAGGAAGCCGTCGCGGAACATGATGGTTTCAACCGCACCTGCGTCAACGCTGATCTGGCGTGCCAGCACCGAGCCCAACAAGCTGGTGCTCTTGATATGGGCCTTGCGCCAGCGGAAATCGTCGGCCGTGACGCAGCTCACGCCCTGCTCACGTTGCTCGGGCGTGGGCAGCTTCATCTCGCTGCCCATGGCGAACACGGTGGGTGTCAGGTCGGGTGGCATGGCGTGGTCTCGCAGGGCCACGCCCCGCGTGACCTGCAGGTAGATCAACTGGTGGCGCGCGCCGCGCGCTTGCTGGTCGGCAATGAGCCGGCGGGCGATGGCCAGCCACTCGTCGCGGCTGTGTGGCGGCGGAATTCGCAGCTCGCGCAGCGAGCGTTCCAGTCGCGCCATGTGTTGCGCAAAGCGGAAAATGCGTCCTTCGTAGGCGGGCAGCACCTCATAGACGCCATCGCCAAAAATGAAGCCGCGGTCCAGCACGCTCACCTTGGCCTCGCCCAGCGGCGAAAACGTTCCATTCAGGTAGCAGAGCGAGTCGGGTAGCGGGGCGTTCATGCCGGGATTATCGGCTTCGGTCTGCCGCCCGGCGCCGCAGGCAAATACTCCGCCATCGCCTTGACGACCGAATGGGGTTTCTACGTATAATGAGGGGCTTTGCAACCCAGACACCGTTGTAACCGGTCTGTAACGAGCGAGGTCGAACATGGCGTCCAAGCATTCGACCCTGCCCGAGTGGTCCGACGAGGAAGATGGGGCGCAAGAATCCGATTTCAAGCCGCTGTCGCGTGAACAGGCGCAACAGTGGCGCGCCAGCCAGCCGGTGTTATCGCTCTGGCGGCTGGTGCTGGTGCAGTGGCTGGTGGGTCTGGCGGCGTGCGCGGTGGCTGGGTTGCTGTGGCAACGGGCTTCGGTGGCGTGGTCGGTCTTGTACGGCGCGGCGGCGGTGGCGGCACCCTCGGCTCTCATGGCCTACGGGTTGACCTCCAGCGCGTTGTCCCGGCTGTGGTCGGGGCAGGCCAATGCGGCGTTCGCTGGTTTTCTGCTCTGGGAGGGCATCAAGATCTTGGTGGCCGTGGTCATGTTGGCTGCGGCGCCCTGGCTGGTGTCTGATTTGAATTGGCCCGGCCTTCTGGTCGGACTCGTGTTGGTTCTCAAGGTCTTCTGGTTTGGATTTCTGATCCAGACCAGGCGATCAAATGCAAACGGTTGACTCTCCGTCCAGCGGAGCAAACGAACATGGCTGCTGAAGGCACTTTGACCCCGGGCGAATACATTCGCCACCACCTCGTTCACCTGACGAACCACAAGCAGAGTTCGATCGTTGATTTTTCCGTGATCAACATCGACTCGGTGGTCGTGAGCTCGGTGCTGGGCCTCCTGACGGTGTTTGTGCTGTGGCTTGCCGCGCGCAAAGCCCACGCCGGCGTGCCGGGCCGCTTCCAGGCCGCTGTCGAACTGCTGGTTGAAATGGTGGACACCCAGGCCAAGTCCGTCATTCACAACGCCCAGAGCCGCAAGCTGGTGGCCCCGCTGGCGCTGACGGTGTTCGTCTGGATCTTCATGATGAACTTCATGGACATGCTGCCTGTCGACGCGCTGCCCCAACTGTGGCACTCGGCTGGCCCTGCCCTGGGCTTCAAGGATTACCTGCGTGTGGTGCCGACGGCCGACCTGTCCACCACCCTGGGTCTGTCGGTTTCCGTGCTGCTGATGTGCCTCTTCTACAACGTGAAGATCAAGGGGCTGGGCGGCTGGGCGCACGAATTGGTGACCGCCCCGTTTGGCACCAGCAAGAACCCCATCTGGGCGCTGCTGCTGGGCGTGGTCAACTTCCTGATGCAAATGATCGAGTTCGTGGCGAAGACCGTTTCGCACGGCATGCGGTTGTTTGGCAACATGTTCGCGGGTGAGCTGGTGTTCATGCTGATTGCGCTGCTGGGTGCCTACGCATCCCTCTCGCTGGGCGGTGGACTCTTCTTCGTCGGACACCTGATCGCCGGCACGGTGTGGACCTTGTTCCACATTCTGGTCATCACCTTGCAGGCTTTCATCTTCATGATGCTGGCGCTCATTTACCTGGGCCAGGCGCATGACGCTCACTGACGCGGCCGCTTAGGTTGCGCTCGGGTTCTTCTCTCGTTTCTTTCCTTTCTCAACAAACTTCCATCTCATAGGAGTCATCATGGAAAACGTTCTGGGTCTTGTCGCACTGGCTTGCGGTCTCATCGTCGGTCTGGGCGCCATCGGCGCTTCCATCGGTATCGCACTGATGGGCGGCAAATTCCTCGAATCGTCGGCCCGTCAGCCTGAGCTGATGAACGACCTGCAGACCAAGATGTTCATTCTGGCCGGTCTGATCGACGCCGCCTTCCTGATCGGCGTGGCCATCGCTCTGCTGTTCGCCTTCGCCAACCCCTTCACGCTGTAATCGGGTTCGCTGCCCTGCGCGGGCGCTGCGGTGACGGCCAAGATCCCCGTCACCGTCTCCATCCGTCCGCGCCGGCAGTTGGTGCGTCACCACTCTTGTCAACACACAGAAAGGCGTTGCGATGAACATCAATGCAACCCTCTTTGCGCAGGCCATCGTCTTCGCGATCCTGGTGTGGTTCACGATGAAATTCGTGTGGCCCCCCATCGCCAAGGCGCTCGATGAGCGTGCGTTGAAGATTTCCGAAGGCCTGGCCGCGTCCGAGAAGGCCAAGTCCGAACTGGCCGTGGCCAACAAGCGGGTGGAAGAGGAGTTGAGCAAATCGCGCAACGAGTCCGCCACGCGCCTGGCAGATGCCGAGCGCCGTGCCCAGGCCCTGATCGAGGAAGCCAAGGCCCGAGCATCGGAAGAAGCCGCCAAGATCGTCGCCGCTGCCCGCCAAGAGGCCGAGCAGCAAGTGGTCAAGGCCCGCGAGGCCCTGCGTGAGCAAGTGGCATCCCTGGCCGTGAAGGGCGCCGAACAGATTCTGCGTCGCGAAGTGAACGCTGGCGTGCACGCCGATCTGCTCAACCGCCTCAAGACCGAGCTCTGATCCCCGCCCGGCAACCAAAGGACAACCATGGCTGAAATCGCCACCATTGCCCGCCCTTACGCGGAAGCGCTGTTCAAGGCCACCGGCAACGGTGCCGCTGGCGCTGCCGTGTGGCTGGACGAGCTGGCTGCCGTGGCTGCCAACGAGCAGCTGCGCCAGTTCGCCGACAACCCCAAAGCAACGCCTCAGCAGGTGTTCGATCTGATCGCTGGCGTGGTCAAGTCGCCGTTGGGTGACGCTGGGCAGAACTTCCTGCGCGCCGTGATCGACAACGGTCGACTGGGCGCCCTTCCTGAAATCGCCAGCCAGTTTCGTGCGTTGGTCAATTCGCAGCAGGGCTCGTATGACGCGGTCGTGTACAGCGCTTTCGAGATCGACAGCGCGGCCCTGGCCGAGCTCTCGGGTGTGCTCGAGAAGCGCTTTGCCCGCAAGCTCAACCTCAAAGTTGAGCTGCAGCCCGAGTTGATCGGTGGCATTCGCGTGGTGGTCGGCGACGAGGTGCTCGACACCTCCGTCAAAGCCCGCCTGGACCAGATGAAAGTTGCCCTGACGGCGTAACGCCGGCACCACCGGGCGCGCCTGCATACCCATTAACGAAAGAAGGAAAGAGTCATGCAACTCAATCCCGCAGAAATTTCCGAACTGATCAAGTCCCGCATCGAGGGTCTGGCCGCCTCCGCCGACGTGCGCAACCAGGGCACCGTGGTCTCGGTGACCGACGGTATCGTGCGCGTGCACGGCCTGTCTGACGTGATGCAGGGCGAGATGCTGGAATTCCCGGCCAACAAGGATGGCGTGCCTTCCTTCGGCCTGGCGCTGAACCTGGAGCGTGACTCCGTGGGCGCCGTGATTCTGGGCGAGTACGAGCACATCTCCGAAGGCGACACCGTCAAGTGCACGGGCCGCATTCTGGAAGTGCCGGTGGGCCCCGAGCTGGTGGGCCGCGTGGTGAACGCCCTGGGTCAACCCATCGACGGCAAGGGCCCGATCAACGCCAAGCTGACCGACGTGATCGAAAAAGTGGCCCCTGGCGTGATCGCACGCCAGTCCGTGGACCAGCCGGTGCAGACCGGTCTGAAGTCCATCGACTCGATGGTGCCCGTTGGCCGTGGCCAGCGCGAGCTGATCATCGGTGACCGCCAGACCGGCAAGACCGCCGTGGCGATCGACGCGATCATCAACCAGAAGGGTCAGAACATGACCTGTATCTACGTCGCCATCGGTCAGAAGGCGTCGTCGATCAAGAACGTGGTGCGTGCCCTGGAGCAGGCTGGTGCGATGGACTACACCATCGTGGTCGCCGCCTCGGCCTCCGAATCCGCCGCCATGCAGTACCTGTCGGCTTACGCCGGTTGCACCATGGGCGAATACTTCCGCGACCGCGGTCAAGACGCCCTGATCGTGTACGACGACCTGTCCAAGCAGGCCGTGGCCTACCGCCAAGTGTCGCTGCTGCTGCGCCGTCCCCCGGGCCGCGAAGCCTACCCTGGCGACGTGTTCTATCTGCACAGCCGTCTGCTGGAGCGTGCCGCTCGCGTGAACGCCGACTACGTCGAAGCCTTCACCAAGGGTGAAGTCAAGGGCAAGACCGGCTCGCTGACCGCACTGCCGATCATTGAAACCCAGGCAGGCGACGTGTCCGCCTTCGTGCCGACCAACGTGATCTCGATCACCGACGGCCAGATCTTCCTGGAAACCAACCTGTTCAACGCCGGTATCCGTCCCGCCATCAACGCCGGTATTTCGGTGTCGCGCGTGGGTGGTGCTGCCCAGACCAAGCTGATCAAGAGCCTGTCTGGCGGTATCCGTACCGACCTGGCCCAGTACCGTGAACTGGCTGCTTTCGCGCAGTTCGCTTCCGATCTGGACGAAGCCACCCGCAAGCAGCTCGACCGCGGTGCTCGCGTCACCGAACTGCTCAAGCAGGCCCAGTACGCCCCGCTGCCCATCAGCCTGATGGCCGCCACGCTGTTTGCCGTGAACAAGGGCTTCCTGGACGACGTGGACGTCAAGAAGGTGCTGGCCTTTGAAGGTGGCCTGCACGCTTTCCTGAAGGACAAGCACGCCGCCCTGCTGGCCAAGCTCGAGAACGACAAGGCCATGGACAAGGACGCCGAAGCCCAGCTCACCGCTGCGATCGCCGACTTCAAGAAGACCGGCACGTACTGAAGCGTCCATTGACCCGATAAAGGAGCAGCAATGGCAGCAGGCAAGGAAATCCGCGGCAAGATCAAGTCGGTGGAAAACACCAAGAAGATCACCAAAGCCATGGAAATGGTGGCCGCTTCCAAAATGCGCAAGGCGCAGGACCGCATGCGTGCGGCCCGGCCTTACGCAGAAAAGGTGCGCCAGATCACCGGCAACCTGAGCAAGGCCAACCCCGAGTACACGCACCCGTTCATGCAGACCAACGACGCCAAGGCCGCCGGCTTTGTCGTCGTGACCACCGACAAGGGCTTGTGCGGTGGCCTCAACACCAACGTGCTGCGCGCCGTGACCAACCAGCTCAAGGAGCTGCAGGGCAAGGGCCAGAGCGCTGAGGTGGTGGCCATCGGCAACAAGGGTCTGGGCTTCATGAACCGCGTGGGCGCCAAGGTGGTCTCCAGCGTGACCGGCCTGGGCGACACGCCCCATCTCGAAAAGCTGATCGGCCCCGTCAAGGTGCTGCTCGATGCTTACACCGAGGGCCGGATCAACGCCGTCTACCTCTGCTACACCAAGTTCATCAACACGATGAAGCAGGAGTCGGTGGTGGAGCAGCTCCTGCCCCTGTCGGCCGACGATCTGCAAGAAGGCAGCGGCGGTCGCGACTGGGATTACGTCTATGAGCCCGATGCGCCCAGCGTCATCGATGAATTGCTCGTGCGTTATGTCGAGGCACAGGTCTACCAGGCCGTGGCCGAGAACATGGCATCGGAACAGTCGGCCCGCATGGTGGCCATGAAGGCTGCCACCGACAACGCTGGCAACGTCATCAGCGAGCTCAAGCTGGTCTACAACAAGACCCGCCAGGCCGGCATCACCAAGGAGCTGTCGGAGATCGTCGCCGGCGCTGCCGCGGTTTGATCTGACGGCCCTACTACCGAATCCAGAGAAAACAGAAGGTATCCATCATGTCTCAAGTACAAGGCAAGATCGTCCAGTGCATCGGCGCCGTCGTGGACGTGGAATTTCCCCGCGACCAGATGCCGCGCGTTTACGACGCCCTGAAAATGGAGGGCTCTGCCCTGACGCTGGAAGTCCAGCAGCAGCTCGGTGACGGCGTGGTGCGTACCATCGCCCTGGGCTCGTCCGACGGCCTGCGCCGCGGCATGCTGGTGACCAACACCAACGCCCCCATCACCGTGCCTGTCGGCAAGGCCACCCTGGGCCGCATCATGGACGTGCTGGGCACGCCCATCGACGAGCGTGGCGACATCGACCAGTCGCTGACTGCTTCCATCCACCGCAAGGCCCCCGCCTACGACGAACTGTCGCCCTCGACCGAGCTGCTGGAAACCGGCATCAAGGTGATCGACCTGGTCTGCCCCTTCGCCAAGGGCGGTAAGGTGGGCCTGTTCGGTGGTGCCGGTGTGGGCAAGACCGTGAACATGATGGAACTCATCAACAACATCGCCAAGGCGCACTCGGGTCTGTCCGTGTTCGCTGGCGTGGGTGAGCGTACCCGTGAGGGCAACGATTTCTATCACGAGATGGCCGATTCCGGCGTCGTGAAGCTGGACAACCTGGCCGAATCCAAAGTGGCCATGGTGTACGGCCAGATGAACGAGCCCCCGGGCAACCGTCTGCGCGTGGCCCTGACCGGCCTGACCATCGCCGAGTCGTTCCGCGACGAAGGCCGTGACGTGCTGTTCTTCGTGGACAACATCTACCGCTACACCCTGGCCGGTACCGAAGTGTCCGCACTGCTGGGCCGTATGCCTTCCGCCGTGGGCTATCAGCCGACGCTGGCCGAAGAAATGGGCCGCCTGCAAGAGCGTATTACCTCCACCAAGGTGGGCTCGATCACCTCGATCCAGGCCGTGTACGTGCCGGCCGACGACTTGACCGACCCGTCGCCCGCCACCACCTTCGCCCACTTGGACTCCACCGTGGTGCTGTCGCGTGACATCGCCGCTCTGGGTATCTACCCCGCCGTGGATCCTCTGGACTCCACCAGCCGCCAGCTGGACCCGCTGGTGGTGGGTCAAGAGCACTACGAAGTGGCCCGCGCCGTGCAAGGTACGCTGCAGCGCTACAAGGAACTGCGCGACATCATCGCCATTCTGGGCATGGACGAACTGGCACCCGAGGACAAGCTTGCCGTGGCCCGCGCTCGCAAGATCCAGCGTTTCCTGTCGCAGCCTTTCCACGTGGCCGAGGTGTTCACTGGCTCGCCTGGCAAGTACGTGCCACTGTCGGAGACCATCCGTGGTTTCAAGATGATCACCGCCGGCGAGTGCGACCACCTGCCCGAGCAGGCGTTCTACATGGTCGGCACCATCGACGAGGCCTTCGAAAAGGCCAAGAAGCTGGCGGCGTAAGTCCCCACAGGGGCCTCATGATGTGAGGCCCCGCCCGGACTTTCCCCCACTTTCACAGGAGTAACAATGAGCACCATCCACGTCGATGTGGTCAGCGCCGAGGAGTCCATCTTCTCGGGCGAGGCCAAGTTCGTGGCCCTGCCGGGTGAGGCGGGTGAGCTCGGCATCCTGCCGGGTCACATTCCGCTGATCACTCGCATCAAGCCCGGTGCGGTTCGCATCGAAAAGGCCGATGGCGGCGAAGAGTTCGTGTTCGTGGCCGGTGGCATTCTGGAGGTGCAGCCTCACTGCATCACCGTGCTGTCGGACACGGCCATCCGTGGCCACGACCTGGACGAAGCCAAGGCCAACGAGGCGCGCAAGCAGGCCGAAGAGGCCCTGAAGAACGCCAAGAGCGATATCGACTTGGCCAAGGCCACGTCGGAGCTGGCCGTGATGGCCGCCCAGATCGCCGCGCTGCGCAAGTTCCGCCAGAAAAAGTGAGCGTTGCTGCGGCGACGATCCCACAAGACCGGCCGCGCGCCGGTCTTTTTTTTGGCCGGACAGCCCATGCCAAGAGAGCGGCCGAATAACATTGCGGGGTCTTACCCGACCAATGCCATGCATTCCATCTTTGAAAGCCCCGATCTCGCGCCTGAAGAGGTGGCCGCCCGGCTGTTGGTCACCCCCTCCGCCTTGGCTGACCTGACACTGGCCGATGCCTTCAAGATCGTGAGCTACATGCGCCCCAAGCGCATCAAGGCCGGCACCGTCATCATTCACGAGGGCGAGGTCAAGCAGAACGACTACATGCTGCTGGTGCTGGAGGGTGACATCGCCATTGAAAATGAGCTCCCTGGCGAGCATGACAGCATGGTGGTCACCATCATGGGCCCAGGGCACCTCATTGGTGAAATGGGGGTGATCGATGGCGCACCCAGGTCGGCCACCTGCACCGCGAGCACCGACATCGCAGCCGCCGTGCTGTCGCGCACTGCCCTGATGCGCCTGCTCAAGGACGACCCTCGCCTGGGCAATCGTCTGTTGCTGGCCATCAGCAAGCGAATGGCCGATCGCCTGCGGGAGACCACACGCAAGCTCAAAACCTTTGCCCAGATGAACAAGGCGCTGCACCAGGAGTTGCAGGTGGTGATGAACAACCGGGTGCCCATGCCCACGGCCCGGGCCAAGGCCTGACGCCGTCAGGTGCGAACGATGGCGTCTGGCAACTCGTTGTCCGGCGCGTCTAGGTCGGAGCGGGGGTGGTGGGCCACGAGCAGGGCGCCCACCTCGTCAATTGCGTGTGCCAAGCCGGCTTCTGTTTTGCCATCCCGTAGTTGGCCCGCCAATCGAGCCGCCAGGTCGTCCCAGAAGCCGATGGGTACCGCGCTTGCCACACCCCGATCGGCCAAGATCTCGATCGCGTGCTCGGCCAGCAACAGATAGATCAGCACCCCGTTGTTGCGCTCGGTGTCCCATACCCGTAGCCGCCCGAACCAGGTCATGGCCCGCGCGCGAACAGCGCCTTGAAGTGCCTCGCCTGCGCGCAATCGCCACAGGTAGCTGCTGGGTAGCGCTGACTCCACGCACACCCTGATCTGACCTGTGTGCTGGTGCTCACTTGCCTGCAAACGGGCGCGCAGCCGTTCGGCAGCGGCGTCGTCCACCCAGCGATGGCTCAGGCCCGGATCGGTCCAGCGGTGCTTCCAGAGCAGGCGAAGGCGTTTGAGCATGGTCGTCATCACCACCGGCCGGAAGCGCCGCCCCCACCGAAGTTGCCACCGCCACCAGAACGGAACCCGCCGCCAC
>Ga0255140_1000111_pt1 | contig 36004 bp, 31 predicted proteins | sample Law_Colum_RepC_8_FD_188547 | JGI IMG/M metagenome (GOLD analysis project Ga0255140, IMG submission 188547) | Freshwater microbial communities from St. Lawrence River, New York, United States - Law_Colum_RepC_8d | ecosystem: Environmental > Aquatic > Freshwater > River | place: USA: New York...
GGGCGGAGGTGGTGGCGGGGCTGGCCTCGCTGTCCTGGCGCGAATGGCTGGTGAACCAGCTTCGGATCAGCAGGAAGAACACCGGCACCAGGAAGATGCCCAGTGCGGTGGAGGCGATGGTGCCACCCAGCACGGCGGTGCCGATGGCGTTGCGGCCACCCGCGCCAGCGCCCGTGCCAAAGGCCAGCGGAATCACGCCAAAGCCGAAGGCCAGCGAGGTCATGAGGATGGGGCGCAGGCGCAGGCGCACGGCTTCCACCGTGGCGTCGAACACGCTCTTGCCGCGCTCTTGCAGTTGCACCGCGAACTCCACGATCAGGATGGCGTTCTTCGAGGCCAGGCCCACGGTGGTGAGCAGGCCCACCTGGAAGTACACGTCGTTGTTGAGCCCGCGCACGCTGGTGGCCAGCAGCGCGCCGAGCACGCCCAGCGGCACGGCCAGCATCACCGACAGCGGCACGTTCCAGCTTTCGTACAGCGCGGCCAGGCACAAAAACACGAAGAGGATGGAGATGGCGTAGAGGAAGGGGGCTTGCGCGCCCGACTGGCGCTCTTGCAGCGAGGCGCCGGTCCACTCGTAGCCGATGCCGGGCGGCATCTCCTTCAGGATGTCTTCGATGATCGCCATGGCCGTGCCCGAGCTCACGCCCGGTGCGGCACTGCCCACGAATTCATACGAGGGCGCGCCGTTGTAGCGCATGAGTTGCGGCGAGCCATAGGCCCAGCGCGAGGTGGCGAAGGCCCTGAATGGCACCATCTCGCCCTTGTTGTTGCGCACGGTCCATTGCTCGATGTCCTGCGGCAGCATGCGGTAGGCCGCGTCGCCCTGGATGTACACGCGCTTGACGCGGCCGTTGTGGATGAAGTCGTTCACGTAGGTGCCGCCCATGGCGCTGGCCAGCACGTTGTTGATGTCGTTGAACGACACGCCCAGCGCAGCGGCCTTGCGGTCGTCCACGTCCAGGCGCAACTCGCTGGCGTCGTCCAGGTTGGTCACGCGCACGCTGGTGAGTTCGCTGCGCTTGCGCGCCATCTCCAGTACGCGGTCTTTGGCGGCCAGCAGCGCGTCGTGCCCCAGGCCGTTGAGGTCTTTGAGCATGAAGTTGAAGCCGGCGTTGGAGCCCAGCCCGCGCACGGCCGGCGGCAGGCTCACGAAGATGCGGGCGTCGCGGATGCGGGCCAGGTCTTTGTTGGCTTTGAAGGCGATGTTGGCGGCCGACTGCTCGGGCCGGGTGCGCTCGTCCCAGGGCTTGAGGCGGATGAAGCCGCGGCCCGAGCTCTGGTCGCCGTTCTGGCCGGTCACGGTGTTGAGGCTCAGCACGTCGGGGTGCTGGCTGAAGTAGGCCTGCACCTCGTTCACCACCTTCTGCAGCCGCGCATCGGCCGCGCCGGCGGGCAGGTTGAAGCTCACGTAGAGGAAGCCCTGGTCTTCGTCGGGCAGGAAGGCGGTGGGCAGGCGGCTGATGAGCAGCCACACGCCCACGCACACCGCCAGAAAGATCAGCACCATGCGCTTGGTGCGCCGCAGGGTGTAGGCCACGGTGTTCTGGTAGCGCTGGGCCGAGGCGTCGAACTTGCGGTTGAACCAGCGGAAGAAGCGGTCGTTCCAGCCCAGCAGGCCGCGCCGGGGCGGGCCGGGCAGGGTGTGGGCGGGGGGCTTGAGGATGGTGGCGCACAGGGCCGGTGTGAGCGTGAGCGCCACCAGCACCGAGAAGCCCATGGCCGACACGATGGTGATGGCGAACTGCCGGTAGATCACGCCGGTGGAGCCGCCGAAGAAGGCCATGGGCACGAACACGGCCGACAGCGTCACGCCAATGCCCACCAGGGCCGGCGTGATCTCGCGCATCGACTGCTGCGTGGCCTGCTTGGCGGGCAGGCCGGTCTCGTGCATCACGCGCTCCACGTTTTCCACCACCACGATGGCGTCATCCACCAGCAGGCCGATGGCCAGCACCATGGCGAACATGGTGAGGGTGTTGATCGAGTAGCCCGCCGCCGACAGCACGCCAAAGGTGCCCAGCAGCACCACCGGCACGGCGATGGCGGGGATCAGCGTGGCGCGGAAGTTCTGCAGGAACACGAACATCACGATCACCACCAGCAGCATGGCCTCGGCCAGCGCCGTGGCCACCTCGGTGATCGAGGCGCGCACGAAGGGGGTGGAGTCGGAGCTGACGTAGTAGTCGATCTGGTTGGGGAAGTAGGGCTTGAGCTCGGCCAGCTTGGCCGCCACCGCGTCGGACACGGCCATGGCGTTGGCGCCGTCGGCCAGCACGATGCCCATGCCCGCGCCGGCCAGGCCGTTGCGCTGCGACTTCACGCCCAGGTTCTCGGCGCCCAGTTCCACGCGGGCCACGTCTTTCACCGTGACCACCGAGCCGTCGGCGCTGGACTTGAGCACGATGGCCTGGAAGTCTTGCACCGTGCGCAGCTTGGTGCGCGCGGTGATGGTGGCGCTGAGCTGCTGGTCGGGCACGGCGGGCAGGGCGCCGAGCTGGCCGGCCGATACCTGCACGTTCTGCGAGTTCAGGGCCGACACCAGGTCAGACGGCATCAGGCCGTATTTCTCCAGGCGCCCCGGGTCCATCCAGATGCGCATGGCGTAGTTGGTGCCGAACACGTTGACATCGCCCACGCCGTCGATGCGGCCGATCACGTCCACCAGGTTGCTGGTGATGTAGTCGCCGATGTCCACCGCTGAGATCTCGGGGTCGGCCGAGCTGAAGCTGTAGGTGACGAGGTAGTCGCCACCGCCCTTGTTCACGAACACGCCTCGGCTGCGCACCGATTCGGGCAGCCGGTTGGTGGCGGCCTGCAGCTTGTTCTGCACCTGCACCTGCGCCACGTCGATGTTGGTGCCGGGCGCGAAGGTGAGGGTGGTGCGTGAGCGCCCAGCGGCATCGCTGGTGGAGCTCATGTAGATCATGTTGTCGATGCCCTTGAGCTGCTGCTCAATGATCTGGGTCACCGAGTTCTCCACCGTCTCGGCGGACGCGCCGGTGTAGGTGGCCGAGATGGTCACGCGCGGCGGCGCGATTTCGGGGTACTGCTCCAGCGGCAGGGTGAAGATGGACAGCGCCCCCCCGAGCATGATGACGATGGCGATGACCCACGCAAAGATGGGCCGCCGAATGAAAAACTGGGCCATGTAGCGGAGCCTTCCTTAGCGGGCGGTGGCGGGTGCGGTGCCAGGCTTGTCGCCAGTGGCGGGGGATTTGCCGGCACCCTTCTCACCGCCTTTGTCACCACCCTTGGCGTCGGCGGGCTGCGGGTCCACCTTGTCGCCGGGCTTCACGCGCTGGAAGCCGTCCACCACCACGCGCTCGCCGGCCTTCAGGCCTGAGCTCACCAGCCAGCGGTTGCCGATGGCGCGGTCCACCTCGATCGGGCGGCGCTCCACCTTGTTCTCGTCGTTCACCACCAGCACGCTGGCGCGGCCCTTGAGGTCGCGCGAGACGGACGGTTGCGGCACCAGCAGGGCCTCGGGCGCCAGGCCGGTGGGCAGCACAGCCTGCACGTACATGCCGGGCATCAGCAGGCCGTCGGGGTTGGGCACCACGGCGCGCAGCGTCACGGCGCCGGTGGACGGGTTCACGATGACGCCAGCGAATTGCACACGGCCTTCCTTGCCGTACAGCGTGCCGTCTTCCAGGCGGATGCGCACGCGCATCTGGTTGCCGTCCACGCGGGCGTAGCGGCCCTGTTCCCACTCGCGCTTGAGCTGCAGCAGCTCGGTGCTGCTCTGGGTGAAGTCCACGTGAATCGGGTCAAGCTGCACGATGCTGGTGAGCGCGGTGGCCTGGTTGGCCGTGACCAGCGAACCCGGCGTGACGGTGGACAGGCTGGTGCGCCCGCTGATGGGGGCTTCGATGCGGCTGTAGCGCAGGTTGATGCGCGCCGTCTCCAGGTTGGACTTGGCCACCGCCACCTCGGCGGCGGCCTGCGCGGCGGCGGCCTGGCTTTCGTCGTTGGCCTGGCGGCTGATGGCGTCGATCTTCACCAGCTCGGCGTTGCGCGCGGCGTTGGCCTGCGCGGTGCGTTGCGTGGCCTGGGCCTTGGCCAGTGCGGCGGCGGCGCTGGCCTCGGTGGCGCGCAGGGCGGCGTCGTCGATCTGGTACAGCGGCTGGCCTTGCTTGACCAGGCCACCTTCGGTGAACAGGCGCTTCTGGATGATGCCGCTCACCTGTGGCCGCACCTCGGCAATCTGCGAGGCCACCGTGCGCCCGGGCAGCGACACGCTGATCTCCTGGCTCTGTGCCTGCAGCGTGAGCACGCCCACCTTGGTCGGGGGCGGTGCCGTGGGGGCGGGCGTCTCGGCCTTGCTGCACGCGCCCAGTGCCAGGGCCAGTGCCACGGCGGGCAATGCCAGGGCCACCCGGCGGCGGCCTTCGGGGCGGCGGAGCGGTGCGGTCGAGTCGGTCGGGCGGATCGAGACGGCCGCGCGGGCGGTCCGGGGGGCCTGGAAGGCTTCTTGTTGGGTGGCTGGCATGGGTGGATGTTGGGAGGTTGCCCGTGAGGAATCGGCCATTCTGTCGTGGCCTTGTTGATTTTTTGTAAAGCCGGTGAATAGCCGCAAGCCTTGGTCTGGCTTGGTTTGCACCAAGGTGACAGTTGGCGCGCCCGATTGTTTTAATGGTCCTACCAAATTGCCTATCATGCCCACCACCCGTCGCGGCGGGCCTTTGTTGACTTTTTCTCTCCGGGAGACCCCATGCAAACCGTTTTCGGCTCGGTGCTGTTTGAGCGCCTGGACGACGTGGCCGTCGTCACCCTCAACCGCCCCGAGCGGCGCAACGCCCTGGGCGGCACCCTTCGCGAAGACCTGGTGGCGGCCATGGACGCGGCCGAGCAAGACAGCGCGGTGCGCGCCATCGTGCTCACCGGCGCGGGCAGTTGCTTCTGCGCCGGCGGCGACCTCAAGCAGATCCTGGCCGGCCTGGAATCGGCCGAGGGCCGGCCGCTGCGCGACAAGGTGCGCCCCCAGCGCGACGCCACCCTGCTGGCCGTCTACGAGGCGGGCAAGCCGGTGATCGCGGCCGTGAACGGCCCGGCCTTCGGCGCCGGCATGAACCTGGCCCTGGCCGCCGACATTCGCCTGGCCGCGCCCACGGCGCGCCTGTGCCAGTCGCACGTGCTGCGCGGCCTCATGCCCGACTACGCTGGCACCTACCTGCTGCCGCGCCTGGTGGGGCCGGCCCGCGCGGCCGAACTGATCTACACCGGCCGCATCGTCGAGGCCGACGAAGCCGCCCGCCTGGGCCTGGTGAACGAGGTGGTGCTGGCCGAGCAGCTCATGCCCGCGGCGCTGGCCATGGCCCGCACCATCGCCCGCAACGCGCCCCTGCCCGTGCGCCTGGCCAAGCGCGCGGTGCAGCAGGCGCACCAGGGCGGCATTCGCGAAGCGCTGGAGCGCGAAACCGCCGCGCAGAACGTGTGCTACGACACCGAAGACGGCCGCGAGGGCCTGCGCGCCTTCGTGGACAAGCGCGACCCGGTGTTCGTGGGGCGTTGAGCGCGGCCGGGTGGTCCGGCGGGTTTACTCCAGCCGGATGCCCGTGGTCTGAATGATCTGTCCCCATTGCTGGTGTGTGCGGCGCACCACACGCGAGAACTCGTCTGCGGTGCCGCCGGCCGGCTCCAGGCCGAAGGCCACCAGGCGCTCGCGAACCTCGGGCAGGGTGATGGCTTTGTGCAGTTCGGTGGCCAGGCGATCCACGATTGGCCGAGGAGTGGCACCGGGAGCGAAAACACCGATCCATCCGTCAGCGTCCATTCCCGGGAAACCCAGTTCTCCAAACGTCGGCACCTGTGGCAAGCCGCTCATGCGCTGCCGTCCGGTGGTGGCCAGAATGCGCACCTTCTGGTCTTTGGCCAACTGGGCGCCCGTCATGCCCGAGAACCAGCCTGCGTCCACGCGCCCCGTGACCAGGTCTGGCACGAGTGGGGCTTCGCCTTTGTAGGGCACGTGCGTGAGCGAGATGCCCTGTTGCCGAGCAAACATTTCGGTGTAGAGGTGCACGGTGGACGCGTGGCCGTTGGTGCCGTAGGTGAAGGGCGGTGTCCTGCCTTTGCTCTTGCTCACCAGGTCGGCCACGCTTTGCAGGGGCGAATTGGTGGCAACGCACAACAAGGCCGTGGAGTCGGCCACCCGGATCACCGGAGCCAAGTCCTTGAACAGGTCATAGCCCACCTTGGGCAAGAGCAGGGGAGCCTGCACCACCTGGGTAAGCGAGAGCAACAGGGTGTGGCCGTCGGCCGGTGCGCGCGCCACCAATTCGCTGGCCAAAACGGTTGCCACACCCGGCTTGCTTTCCACGATCACGGGTTGGCCCAGGGCGTCGGTCAGCTTCTGGCCAAGCAATCTGGCCAAGACGTCGGTCTGTCCACCAGCGGGCACCGGTATCACGATGCGAATGGGACGCTCTGGATAGCGGGTCTGTGCATGCGCCCACCAGGGGCTTGCCCCTAGCGCGCCCAGTTGCGCGATCGCGGTTCTACGATTGACCAAGGCCATGGTTTGTCTCCTGTTGTTGGCTGAGTTGGTAGGGGAGTCAGACAAGACGACCGGCGCGGCCGGCCCAGTACCGGTCCCTGAGCTGGCGCTTGTAGAGCTTGCCGTTCTCGTGGCGGGGCAGCTCGGCTTGGAAGTCAACGCTACGTGGGCATTTCAGTGCGGCCAGCCGTTCGCGGCAGTAGGCGATCAGCTCGGCCTCCAGCTCGGGGCCCGCCAGGGCCATGTCGGTGGGCTGCACCACGGCCTTCACCTCTTCGCCAAACTCATCGTTGGGCACGCCGAAGACGGCCACGTCGGCCACTTTGGGGTGCATGGTCAAGACGTTCTCGGCCTCCTGCGGGTAAATGTTCACCCCGCCGGAGATGATCATGTAAGCCTTGCGGTCGGTGAGGTAGAGGTAACCGTCCTTGTCGAGGTAGCCCACGTCGCCCAAGGTGGACCATCCGCGCTTATTGAAAGCATCGCGGGTCTTGTCGGGGTCGTTGTGGTACTCGAAGCGTCTCTGGCTCTCGAAGTAGACCGTGCCCACTTCGCCGGTGGGCAGCGGTTCGCCGTCTTCGCCCACGATGCGCAACTCGCCCATCAATGGGCGCCCCACGGAGCCTTTGTGCCGCAGCCAGTCTTGCGGCCCGATCATGGTGCAGCCGTTGCCTTCCGAGCCGCTGTACTGTTCATAGATCACCGGCCCCCACCAGTCCAGCATCTTTTCTTTCACTTCTATCGGGCAGGGGGCCGCGGCGTGCAGCGCGCAGCGCAGCGAGCTCAGGTCGTAGCGCCCCCGGGTGGCCGCCGGCAGCTTCAGCAGGCGAACGAACATGGTGGGCACGAGCTGCGTGTGCGTCACGCGGTGGCGCTCGATGCACTGCAGGAACCCTTCGGGGTCGAACTTGTCCATCACCACCACGTGGCCGCCCAGGCGCATAACCGTGGCGCAGAACCCCAGGGGGGCTGCGTGGTACAGCGGCGCGGGGCTGAGGTACACGGTGTTCTCGTCGTACCCGAAGGCGCCGGCGAATTGGCGCATCACCGGCACCATGGCCTCGATCGGCTGGTTGGCAAAAGGCACCTTGATGCCTTTGGGGCGGCCGGTTGTCCCCGACGAGTACATCATGTTGTGGCCGCCCACTTCGTCAGCGATGGGGGTGGCTGGCTGAGCGCTCGTGGCCTGTGACCAGGTTCGCCATCCGTCAAAGGGCTGGTCCAGGCTGAACCAGTGGTTCACCTCCGGCAGCAGCGCGGGCAGCACCCGCGCCACCTCTTGCAGCCGTGCCGACGACACCACCAGTTTTGCGCCACAGTCGCGCACGATGTAAGCCGCCTCTTCGGGTGTCGAATGGCTGCTGATGGGTGTGAAGTACAAGCCGCAGCGCATGGCGGCCCAGTAGAAAGTCAGAAAGTGAGGGTGGTTGGGCAGCAGTACCGCCACGTGGTCCCCAGGCTTCAGACCATAGGCGCGCAGGGCGTGCGCACCTTGGTTTGACAGCGCATCGAGTTGCCCGTAGCTCAGCGTTTGGCCATCGCTGGCCATGGTCAGGGCAAGCCGCTGCGGCGCTCGGCGTGCGTGGTGGGCGGGGTGCGTCAGGGAGGTCGTGTCCATGGCTGTGCGGGTGTCAGGTTCCATGGATCCAGGCCTCTGCCTTGCGCATGAGGCCCACTGCCGCCTGATGGAGTCGATCCCCAATGTCGCGCGCGGCCAGCCCGGCGCAGGCGCGCGCGTGGCTTCCCTCCAAGACGATGCCCAGCTTGTAGCAAGCCATCACCACGTACCAGCCGATGGCTGATACCTCGCGTGGACTGCGCTCGGCGTAGCGTTCGATCAGCTCCTCGACCACCGGGAAGCCATGCCAGGGCTGGATAAGCTGTCGAGCGTGGTGGCTGCCGTCGGGCCGGGGCCAGGTGGCCACCAGCCAGCCCAGGTCCAGCAGCGGATCACCCACGGTGGACAGCTCCCAGTCAACGATGGCCGCCAGCTCGGCGCTGTCGCGCCGGAACATCACGTTGGCCAGGTGAAAGTCACCGTGTTGCAGGCCCGGGGTGAAGTGGCTGGGCGTATGGTCTTGCAGCCATTGGCCAATGTCGTCAACACCCGGCAGGCAGGAAGGCCCAGGCCAGCCAGGGCAGTCGGCGTAGCCTTCCAGCTGGCGGCGCCAGCGTGGCACCTGGCGCGGCAGAAAGCCATCGACCCGGCCAAAGTCGGCCAGGCCCACGGCCTCGTGGTTCACCGTGCCCAGGGTGAGCAGTGCGTCCACCATTTCCAGCCCCATTTGGCGGCGCACATCGGTTGAATTCGCGTGGAAAGCCGGCAGGCCCTCGCTGATGTTCACGCCGTCCACCGGTTCCATCAGGTAGAACGCGGCCCCCAACACCTCGGGTTCCGGGCAGGCCGCGATGAAGCGCGGGCAGCGCACGGGCGTATCGGCCAGCGCCGCCAGCACGCGGGCCTCGCGCCGCATGGTTTCGTCGGCCCCGGGCCTGGGGTGCAGGGACGGGCGGCGCAACACATAGTCACGGCCGTCGCGGCGAAAGCGCAGCAACAGGTTCTGCGTGCCGCCGGTCAGGGCGCGGGCATCCTCGATGGCGCCTCGCCCCAGGCCCTGCGTGTCCATCCAGTCTTGCAGTGGCCCCAAGCTGAGCCATTGCGACCAGTCCGCCGGGGCCGGGCGCAAGGCCGATGCGGTGGCGGGGCTCATGCCTGCGGGACCGGTTCGTTCAGCACATCGGCGTACCGCGCCAGGGCCTGCGCGCGCTGTCGCGGCAGGTGGTAATCGGGGAACACGTCCTCGTCGGCCTGGTACGAACGCAGCAGTTCGCGCGCGACCGTGACCTTGTGCACTTCGGTGGGGCCGTCCGCCAGCCCCAGCACGAAGCTGGAGAGGATGTGTTCCATGAAGGGCATCTCGTCGCTGGTGCCGATGGAGCCATGCACCTGCAGCGCACGGGCCGCGATGTCGTGCAGCACCTTGGGCATGGCGGCCTTCACGGCCGCGATGTCCTGACGCACGCGGCGGTAGTCGTTGTAGCGGTCGATGCGCCAGGCCGTGCGCAGCACCAGCAGGCGGAACTGCTCCAGCTCGATCCAGGAGTCGGCAATCTTCTCTTGCACCATTTGCTTGTGCGCCAGCAAGTCACCCTGCGTGCGGCGCGACAAGGCGCGGCGGCACAGCAGGTCCAGTGCCTGACGTGCCTGGCCGATGGTTCGCATGGCGTGATGAATGCGGCCGCCTCCCAGTCGCGTCTGGGCCACGGCGAAGCCCTCGCCCTGCTCGCCCAGCAGGTGGTCGGCGGGCACGCGCACACCCTGAAACCGCAGGTAGCCATGGCCACCGTCTTCGTGGGCAGCGGGGCGGGCCAGGTGCACGTTGCGTTCGATGGACAGGCCCGGAGTGTCGGCTGGCACGATGAACATGGAGGTTCGCCGGTGCGGCTTGGCCTCGGGGTCGGTGATGGCCATCACGATGAAGAAGGCCGCCAGTCTGGCGTTGGAGGCGAACCATTTCTCGCCCGTCAGCACCCAGTGTTCGCCTTCGCGCACTGCCTGGGTCTGCATCATCAGCGGGTCGGCGCCGCCGTGGGGCTCGGTCATGGCGAAGCACGACACGAGCTGGTTGGCCAGCAGGGGGGCCAGGAAGCGTTGCTTCTGGTCTGGCGTGCCGTAGTGGGCCAGAATCTCGGCGTTGCCCGTGTCGGGTGCCTGGCAACCAAAGACCACCGGACCGAAGCGCGAGCGCCCCAGGATCTCGTTCATCAGGGCGAGCTTCACTTGCCCGTAACCCGGACCGCCCAGTTCGGGGCCCAGGTGACAGGCCCACAGGTCACGCTCGCGTACCTGCTGCTGCAAGGGGCGTACCAAGCGCACGAAGTGGGGGTGCTTCACGTCGTAGGGGCTGCCCAGCACGTGGTCCAGTGGCTCCACCTCGTTGCGCACGAACTGGTCGATCCAGTCCAGTTCGACCTGGAAGGCCTCGTCGGTTTCAAAGTCCCAACCCATGTGTGTCTCCTGTTCGGGGTAATGGCGAAGACTCAGGCGCTAAGGCCGCCGTCCACCGCGATGGTTTGGCCCACCACGTAGGCGGACAGAGGTGAGGCCAGAAAGAGGGCCACTTGCGCGATGTCGTCTGGGGTGCCGATGCGCCCCGCGGGGATGCGCTGCAAGGTGGCGGCCAGCCGCTCGGGGTGGCCGGTGGTCACTTTGGTCAGCTTGGTGTCCACCAGACCCGGGGCGATGCCGTTGACCCGGATGCCGTCTGCGATCCAGGCGCAACCCAGCGATCGGGTCAGCGACAGGGCGCCAGCCTTGGACGCCGCGTAGGCGGGGTTGCCCACCGCGCCTCGGTAAGCCGAAATCGAGCTGACCACGATCACCTTGCCCGCGGCGGCTTTGAGCCGGGCGTGGCAGGTTTGGGCGCAGGCCATCACGCTGTTGAGGTTCACGTCCACGACGTGGCGGAAGGTGTCGGGCTGGAACTCCGCGCGTCGGTACTCGACGATCCCCTGGGCCAGCACCAGCACGTTGAGCCGATCGGGCAAGGTGGCTTGCTCAATGCCAGCAGGCTCGCTCACGTCCACCTGCTGGTACTGCAGGCCGCTCAGGTCGCTGCCTTCTTCCAGACGATAGTCCGCGGCATTTGCCCGCGTGCCCCACACGTGAACCTGGGCCCCATGGCGGCGAAACGCCTGGGCCATGCCATTGCCGATGCCGCTGCTGCCCCCGACGACCAGGACAGTCTGTCCGTCAAAGCTGAGAGGGTTAGGGGTCATATAAGTCAATCAATTAAAGCAACTGACTTATTATTCGCAGGTTCAACTGGTGACGTATCGGGGTTAACCCGGCCAGTGCTGGCTCAAGGCCGCGGTGGCCAGACCCGGTGAGAGAATCCGGCCCGCCTTTTCACAGATCAAGAGAACCTTTCATGGCCCGACGCAACGCAGCCCCTGGTGGTTCGGTTACTGGCCCGGTGGCCACTGCCGACACGCGAGACCAGCTCAAGAAGGTGGCCATGCGCTTGTTCGCGCAGCGGGGCGTTGACGGCGTGACGGTGCGCGACATCGTCAACGCCAGCGGGCAGCGCAACGCCGCCTCCATCCACTACTACTTCGGTACCAAGGAGGCGCTGGTCAGGGAGCTGATCCTGGACGGCGCCCAGCGCATCGACGGCCGCCGACACGCCGCACTGGACGCACTGGAGGCGGGTGAACGGCCTGCGACTCTGCGCCAGGTACTCAAGGCGCTGGTGGATTCGTCGTTCGCCGAAGGCGATGAGGGCGCCGGGTCGTACTTGCAGTTCATTGCCATGTTGCGGATGCAGCACCGCGACGTGTTCATTGATGTGCTGGACGACCAATGGAACAGCGCCTACCAGCGCGCATTGAAGTGGCTGGAGCGCTACCTCAACCATCTGCCGCGCCGCATCCTGAAACAGCGCCTTGCCTTCATGGGCATCTACCTCGGGGCCGCCCTTGCCGAGCGCGAGGCCGCCATGGCCGACCCGCAGCGCCAGCAGTCTTCGCTCAAGGGGCGCTTCACGCTCGAAAACTTGGTGGACACACTGGAGGCGATGCTGATAGCGCCCCCGTCGGCCCAGACGTTGGACGAGATGCCGACCTGAGTGGCCGCTCGTCTGCCCGGGGGAAAACCCCGTCTCGACTGTCACTGAACTGAGACCTGGGCGCGGCACCATACCTTCACGAAAAAGGCGCTCACGAGGCGCTGTCAGGGAAAGAAGGGTGTGGTGATGTTTGAGTACGAAATCGTCGGTTTGCTGCCCCAGTCGGACGAGGGCTTTGTCTTCCGCAGTTGCGTGCCCCGTCTGCAAGACCAGCCTGAGTTGTGGGCCGATGAGTGCCCCTACCCCATTCCGCGCCAGCGCGAGGTGCGGGTGAGGCTGGTGGCCAACGTGGGCCACGCCGAGGCCTGCGCCACGGCCTGACGCCCTGGGGGCGAGTGCCACAATCGGCGCCCAGGGGCCGGCACAGGCCCCTTCAGCTTTGGAGACACCATGCCCACCTGGGACGCCACCCTCACGTTTTTTGCCTTGTCGGTCGTGCTCGGCCTCACGCCCGGGCCCGACAACCTGTTCGTCGCCATGCAGGCCGCCACCCACGGGCGCCGCGCGGGCCTGGCCGTGGTGCTGGGCCTGTGCACCGGCCTGCTGGGCCACACGGCCGCCGTGGCCCTGGGCCTGGCGGCGGTGTTTGCCGCCTCGGCCACGGCCTTCACCGTGTTCAAGGTGATGGGCGCGGCCTACCTGGCGTGGCTCGCCTGGCAAGCGTGGCGCGCGCCCGTGGGCGCCAACGCGGGCGAGCGCCCGCCCGCGGCGTCGTGGCGCCGGCTGTATGGCCGGGGCGTGTTCATGAACCTCACCAACCCCAAGGTGGCGCTGTTTTTCCTGGCCTTGCTGCCGCAGTTCGTGGTGCCTGGGCAGGGGCCGGTGGCGGCGCAGATTGCCTGGTTCGGCTTCGTGTTCATCGTGGCCACGTTCATCACCTTTGGTGGCATCACCTACTTCGCGGGCGCCTTCGGTGAGCGCCTGCAGGGCTCGCCGCGCGCACAGCGCTGGATGAACCGCGCCAGCGCCGTGGTGTTCGCCGGCTTGGCGCTGCGCCTGGCCACGGCCCAGCGCTGAAATGCCCGCGCCTCAGGTGCTGTAGTCGCCCGACGATTCGGGCTGGAACAGCATGGCCACGATGGTGGCTTGCGCCGCCTCGCCCGAGGGCTCGCGCCAGCGCGCCGTGTCGCCCAGCCGCAGCCCCAGCAGCGCCATGCCCATGGGCGAGAGCACCGACACAAAGCCCTGCTCGGGTTCGGCGTCTTCGGGGTAACACAGGGCCAGTTTGTGGGGCCCGGGTTGGCCGGGGCGTTGCACCTCGATCAGCGAATACAGCGTCACCACATCGGGTGCCACCTGGCGCGAGGGCACCACGTCGGCCCGCTGCCAGTGGCTCACGCGGTGCACGTCGATCAGGTGGGACAGGCGGGCGTGGTCCAGCTCGGTGAGCGTGCGGCCACTGGGCGTTGCAAAGAAGAAAGGCATGTTGCGCTCCTGATGGGCGGCCGTTGGCCGCCGTCGCGCCGGGCGGTGGGCCCGGCGATCTGGGGTGGCGCGAACCAGGAACAGAGATCGCCGGGCTCAGGAATGTGCGGGCAGCACGGGGAATGGGCAAGCGGTGTTCATGGCGAGCCAGTGTAGGCAGGGTGGCCGGTGTCGGGGCTCCGGTGTTTCCCCAGCCAGCGGCCCACGGCCTTGAGCGCCACCAGCCACGCCGCCACGGCGGCCACCATGCCCGCCAGCGCCAGCCCGTCTGCCGGGCTGGGCCAGGCCAGGCCCATCAGGTGGCGCAGCACCGGCACGCCGTACACCGCCACCAGCAGCGCGCCCATGCCCAGGGCCAGGCGGGCCAGCCAGCGGTTGGGCGCTCGCCAGCGCTGGCGGTTGGCCAGGATCAGCCCCAGCACCGAGACCACCAGTGCGCCAAACACCACGCCACGCGCCGCGGCTTCGGGCCAGGCGAAGGCCTGCAGCAGCGAGTGCCCGCCCAGCAGGGCCGCCGTCACGCCCAGCCCCTGCACGATGGGCAGGGCCAGCGCGGCGGCCGCGAAGGGCGATTCGCCCACCGGGCGCGGCGGGCGCTGCATGGTGCGCGGGTCTTCGGGTTCGTCTTCAAACACCACCGAGCAGGCCGGGTCGATCAGCAGCTCCAGCAGCACGATGTGCATGGGCAGCAGCAAGGGCGCCCAGTGCAGCAGCGGCGGCAGCAGGGCCAGGGCGATCACTGGCACGTGCACCGCGAACACGAAGCGCGTGGCCTGGCGGATGTTCTGGTCGATGCGCCGGCCCTGGCGCACGGCGGCCACGATGCGCGCGAAGCTGTCGTCCAGCAGCACCAGGGCGGCGGCCTCGCGCGCCACGTCGGTGCCGCGCTCGCCCATGGCCACGCCCACGTCGGCGGCCTTGAGCGCGGGGGCGTCGTTTACGCCGTCGCCGGTCATGGCCACCACTTCGCCGCTGGCGCGCAGGCACTGCACCAGGCGCAGCTTGTGGTGCGGCTTGAGGCGGGCGCACAGGTCCACGTCGCGCAGGCGCTGGGCCAGGGCGGTGTCGTCCAGGGCGTCCATGTCGGCGCCGGTGATCAGGTCGGGCCGTTCCGACAGGCCCACCTGCTGCGCGATGGCGCGCGCCGTCACGGGGTGGTCGCCGGTCATCATCACCACGCGCACCCCGGCGCGGCGGCACTCGGCAATGGCGGCTGGCACCTCGGGGCGCGGCGGGTCGGCCAGGCCGACCAGGCCCAGGAACTCGAAGGTGTGGTCGTGCTGGCTGGCGGGCCAGTCGGGTGGCGGGGCGTCAAGCCATCGGCCCTGGGCCACGCCCAGCACGCGCAGGCCGCGCTCGGCCATGGCCTGCACCTGCTCGCGCAGCGCTTGCAAGCGCTCGGGGCTGAGGTGGCACAGGTCGGCCACCGCCTCGGGCGCGCCCTTGGTGGCCAGCAGGTGTTGGCTGGGGTCGGCGCTGGCGTACACGCGGGTCATGGCCAGGATGTCGATGGACAGCGGGTATTCAAACTCGGGCTCGCGCCCGTCGTGCACGTGCTCGGTGCCTTGCAGCCACTGGTGGCCAAAGGCCTGGATGGCTTTTTCCATCGGGTCAAACGGGTCGCCCGGCGTGGCCAGCATGGCGAACTCGACCAGGCGGTGAAAGGGCTCGGGCAGGCCCTGGGCGCCGGCTTGCGAGAAGTGGGCATCGGGCGTGGCCAGCTCGACCACGGCCATGCGGTTCTGGGTGAGCGTGCCGGTCTTGTCCACCGCCAGCACGGTGATGGCGCCCAGGGCCTCCACGGCGGTGACCCGCCGCGTGAGCACCTGCTGGCGCGACAGCCGCCACGCCCCCAGCGCCAGAAACACGGTGAGGATCACCGGAATTTCTTCCGGCAAGATCGCCATGGCCAGGGCCACACCCGAGAGCAGGCTGGGCAGCAGGGCTTGGGCGTTCCACCACCAGCCCAGCAGCACCTGCACCAGGGCCAGCACCAAGGCGGCCACGGCCAGGCGGCGCACCAGTTGGCGTGAGGCCAGTTGCAGCGCCGAGGGCGGCTCTGGCGTGCGCAGCAGGTCGGCGCCGATGCGCCCCACGGCGGTGTGGGCACCGGTGGCCACCACCTCGGCCAGCGCCACACCGCGCGTGACCAGGGTGCTGGCGCTCACCGTGTCGGCGGTGCCGGGTTGCCGCGCCACTGGCACCGATTCGCCGGTGAGCAGCGATTCGTCCACCTCCAGTTGGCCTTCGCGCAATTGGGCATCGGCCGCGATGCGGTCGCCCTCGCGCAGCACCAGCCAGTCACCGGGCACCACCTCATGGCCGGCGATGCGCTGCTCTTGCCCGTCGCGAATCACCAGGGCGCGCGGTGCCGAGAGGTCGCGCAGCGATTCGAGCGCGCGCTGGGTCTTGCGCTCTTGCGCCAGGGTGATGGCGATGATCACCCCCACCGAGCCCAGCAGAAACAGCGCCTCGGCCCGGTCACCCAGCGCCAGGTAAAGGCCGCCAGCGGTGAGCAGCATCAGGAACATGGGCTCGGTCAGCACCCCCAGCACGATGGCCGCCCAGGGCTTGGCTTGGCTACCGGGCAGACGGTTGGGGCCGTGTTCGGCCAGGCGGCGCGCGGCTTCGGCGCTGGACAGGCCCTGCTTGGCCTGCGGGGTGTGGGTGTCGGGCGACATGGCCCCAGCTTGGCCGAAAGGCCTGGCCAGGGCAAGCCCGCTGGCACTGGGTCAGCGCCCGCGTTGGCGCAAACGGCGGCGCTGCACCAGGGCCACCAGCAGCACCAGCAGGGCCAGCAGGGCGCTGGTGCCCAGAAAGTCGCCCATCAGCCGCGCACTGGCCAGCGGTAGCCAGTGGGCCAGGGGCAGGCCGTGCGCCAGCACGGTGTAGGCCGAGGTGGCCGCGCTGTGCGCCATCAGCGCGGCCAGCAGCAAGGTGATGAGTTGCCCAAAGCCGAGTTGGGCAAGATCGGGCGCCACGCGCAGGGCACGGCGCAGCGTCAGCAGCACCAGGCCAGGGGCCGCCAACTGGGTGATCACAAAGCCGAGCTGCGTGACCAGCGATGTGCCGGGCCATGACGCCTGAGCCGTCAGCAAGCCGGCCAGGGCCAGGCCCAGCAAGCCCCAGGGGCCGCCCACCAGCATCACCACCAGTTGCACGCCGGTGGACAGCCCGAGCAGCCCTGGGTCGGGCTCACCTGGCAGCGCGCTGTTGGCCCATCGGGTCGCCCCGTAGGCCAGACAATAGGCCCCCAGGCTCCACAGGGCCACGGCCGGGCCCGACGTCAGCAGGTGGCCAGCTTGCCCTACCATGCAGCGCCGGTGTCCCCACCTCGTGTGTCGTGACCCAACCATTCCCATCGTGTCCATGTCCAGAAAGCCAAAGCCCGATCCGGGCTCGCTCGCCTACCTGAAGCTGCTCAACCTGGTCGATTCGATCAAGCGCAGCCAGCCGGCATTAGACCCACTGGAGGAGCGCTTGCTGAACCGCATGGCCATGGCCTGGCACAAGGGTGAAAAAGTCACGGTGACCCAGGCCATGGAGGGGGGAGATGGTGTGGCGCCCGCCACAGTGCACCGGCGCCTGAAGCAGCTTCGGGCCAAGGGATTGGTGGCGCTGGTGGCCGATGCGAACGACACGCGGGTGCGCTTTATCGAGCCCACCGATGAGGCGCTGCACTACTTCAACGCCCTCGACGACTGCCTGCGGCGCCTGGACCGGGCCTGAGGCTTCCCCCAAATGTGGGAGGCGGGTGGACCCCACTCCTATGGGTTAGTTGCTTATCATCCTGATAAACAACAAGCCCGGTCACGGGCCCAACGCATGCCATTTGATATGCCGCTCGACGGCGGCCCCGCGCCCCGGTTGGGTGACCTCGATTCACCCGATTACCGTGCCTACCTCATCGAGAAGCACGGCGTCGAGCACCACCCCGCCCTGCACTGCCACACCCTGGGTGTGAAGATTTTTTCCTCGCTGGACGAGGCACTGCTGTACGCCCACCACCTGGAATCGGTGTCGCGGCGCCGCCCGCCGGTGCCGCCCGCCGAGCCCTGAGGGTCGCAGTCTTCAGCCCAGCCAGCGCAGCGCCAGCCAGCCCCAGGCGGTGACCATCGCGATGCAGGTGGCGTCCAGCGCCAGGCCCGCGCGCAGCATCTGGCGCGAGCCCACCAGGCCCGTGCCGAACACCAGCGCGTTCGGTGGTGTGGCCACCGGCAGGGCAAAGCCGCAAGAGGCGGCCAGCGCCACCACCACGATCAGCACCGTGCTGGGCAAGCCCAGCGGCTCGGCCACGGCCGCGAACACCGGCACCAGCAGCGCCGCGGCCGCGGTGTTGCTGGCGAACTCGCTGAGCAGCACCATGAAGGCGGCCACCACCAGCAACACCAGCCACACGGCCTGGCCGCTCAGGGCACCGGCCACCCATTGGCCCAGCGCCAGTGAGGCGCCCGTGCTGCCCAGCAGCTCACCCAGGGCCAGCCCACCGCCGAACAGGATGAGCACCCCCCAGTCGGTGTGGCGAACCACCTCGCGCCAGCTCGTCACGCCCAGCGCCACCACCGCCACGGCGGCGGCCAGGGCGACCACGCTGTCCGGGCTCTGGATGCCCATGGCCTTCAAGGGCGCGGCGCCGAACACCCAGCCCGCCACCGCGAAGGCGAACACGCCCAGGGTGCGCCAGCGCGCTGGCGTCCACGCGATCTCCTCCCGGGCCACCTCAATGGGGCGGTTCAATTCAGGGCGCAGCACGCACCAGAGCACCGCCACCATCAGGGGCACCAGCAACACCACCAGGGGCAGGCCGATCCAGAGCCACTGCACGAAATCGAGCCCGGCCGCGCGAGCGGCAATGGCGTTGGGCGGCGAAGCCACCACCGTGCCCAGGCCCGCCAGGCTGGCCGTGTAGGCCACGCTGAGCAGCATGAAAGCCAGGGTGGCGCGGTCTTTCTGCGGGTCCAGCGAACCCGCCAGGCCCAGGGCCAGGGGCAGCATCACCGCGGCTGTGGCGGTGTTGCTGATGGCCAGCGACAGCAGGGCCGTGGCCAGCAGCAATAAGCCCAGTGTGCGGCCCAGGTGCCCGCCAGCCAGGCGCATGAGGGCCTGCGCCATCTTGCGGTCCAGTTGCTGGGTGCGCAGGGCGGTGGCCAGGGCAAAGCCGCCGAAGAACAGCACCACGATCGGGTCGGCAAAGGGCGCCAGCGCCTGGGCGGTGGTGAGCCCCGGCAGGCCCAGCAGCAGCGCCACCAGTGGCACCAGCAGCGCCGTCACCGCCAGCGGCAAGGCCTCGGTGAGCCACAGGCAGCCAATGAACACCAGCAGCGCCATGCCCTTGCGTGGCGCGGCGTCCCAGGGCAGCCCACCGTAAGTGAGGGCGGCCAATGCCGCGGCCAGCAACAGCAGGGCGGCGGTGCGGCGGCCGCTGAAGGCGTGGGTGTCGGCGGTGCTCGTCATCGGCAATGGGTTGGGTGCTATCAAATTGGGTTCGCCTCAACAAAGGGCATCGCGTAAATTCGAGGGCCTATACCCCTGGGAGCGTACACAAGCATGCCGCACGATGTGAGCCTGATCGCCACGATCGCGACCGCCTTTGGCCTGGCCATGGCGTTCGGGCTGGTCGCCGCGCGGCTGCGCATGCCGCCGCTGGTGGGCTATTTGCTGGCCGGCATCGTGGTGAGCCCGGCCACGCCGGGTTTCGTGGCCGACGTGGGCCTGGCCGGGCAACTGGCCGAGATTGGCGTGATGCTGCTCATGTTCGGCGTGGGCCTGCACTTCTCGGTGAAAGACCTGCTGGCGGTGCGCCGCATCGCCCTGCCGGGCGCCATCGTGCAAATCGGGGTGGCCACCTTGCTGGGCATGGGCGTGGCCACCTGGTGGGGCTGGGACCTGGGCGCCGCGCTGGTGTTTGGCTTGTGCCTGTCGGTGGCCAGCACGGTGGTGCTGCTGCGCGCGCTGGAGGCGCGGGGCCTGCTGAGCACGGTGAACGGCCAGATCGCCGTGGGCTGGCTGGTGGTGGAAGACCTGGTGATGGTGGTGGTGCTGGTGCTGCTGCCGGCGGTGGCGGGCGTGCTCTCGCCGGGGCGTGCGGGCGTGGCCGAATTGTCGGGCGCCAGCATCGGCGCCACCGTGGGCCTCACGCTGGCCAAGGTCACGGCCTTCATCCTGATCATGCTGGTGGTGGGGCGGCGGGTGTTGCCGCAGTTGCTGTGGCGCGTGGCGCGCACCGGATCGCAAGAGCTGTTCACCCTGACCGTGGTGGCCGTGGCGGTGGGCGTGGCCTTTGGCGCGGGCAAGCTGTTTGACGTGTCCTTCGCCCTGGGGGCTTTTTTCGCCGGGATGATGATGCGCGAGTCGGAATTCGCGCGCCGCGCGGCCGACGAATCGCTGCCCTTGCGCGACGCCTTCGCGGTGCTGTTTTTCGTGTCCGTGGGCATGCTGTTTGACCCGGCGGTGCTGTGGACGCAGCCGGGCAAGCTGCTGGCGGTGGTGGCCATCGTGATGGTGGGCAAGACGCTGGCCGCCGCCGCGCTGGTGCTGCTGTTTCGTTACCCCATGCGCACCGCGCTGGCGGTGGCGGTGAGCCTGGCGCAGATTGGCGAGTTCTCTTTCATCCTGGCCGGCCTGGGCGTGTCGCTGGGCCTGCTGCCGCCGCAGGCGCAGAGCCTGGTGCTGGCCGGTGCGCTGATCTCGATCGCGGCCAACGCCAGCCTGTTTGCGTTGGTCGAGCCGGTGCACGAATGGACCATGAAGCGCTATGCCTGGGCGCGCCGGCTGGAGATGCGTGGCGACCCCCTGGGCGAGCTGCCCATGAGCACCGACGAGAAGCTGCTGCAGGGCCAGGTGGTGCTGGTGGGCCACGGCCGCGTGGGCCGGCGCATCGCGCAGACGCTGACCGAGCGCCGCCTGCCCTTCGTGGTGGTGGACCTCAGCCGCGAGGTGGTGGAGGCGCTGCGCGAGCAAGGCCTGGCGGCGGTGAGTGGCGACGCCCAGACGCCCGAGGTGCTGGTGCAGGCCCACATTGCCCGTGCGTCCATGCTGGTGCTGGCCATGTCCGACGCGGTGGACGTGCGCCGCATCGTGGACATCGCGCGCACCCTCAACCCTGGCGTGGCCGTGGTGCTGCGTTGCCACAACGACGAAGAGGCACAACTCTTCACCCGCGACGGGCTGGGCCAGGTGTTCGTGGACGAGCAAGAGCTCGCGCGCGGCATGGGCCAGCACATCGTCGACACCCTGACCACACCCCACAAGGAGGCCCACCGATGAACCCGCTGCCGCACGTGGCCGTTGCCACCGACTTCTCTGCGCCGGCCCGCCTGGCGGTGGACCGCGCCTGGTTGCTGGCGGCCCGCCACGGTTCGCGCCTGACCCTGCTGCACGCGCTGGGCCTGGACGTGCTGGCGCCTTGGCGCGCCCTGCTCAGCGAGCGCTACGCGGCACTCGGCTCCAGCTTGCACACCGAGGCACAGGGCCAGCTCGACGCCCTGGTGGCCGAGGTGGCGGCTGCCAGCCCGCCGGCCCTGCCGGTGGACGCCCAGGCGGTGGTGCAAGACGGCCTGGCCGGCTGGACCGTGCCCGACTGGGTGCGCGCGCACGCGCCCGATCTGCTGGTGGTGGGCGCGCGTGGCAGCAGTGGCTTCAAGCGCTGGGTGCTGGGCTCCACCGCGTCCAAGCTGCTGCGCAAATCGGCTTGCCCGGTGCTGGTGGTGAAAAGTGCCGAGGCCAAGCCCTATCGGCGCGCGGTGGTGGCGGTGGATTTTTCGGTCGCGTCGGCGCGCTCCATCGAGATGGCGCGCCTGCTCGCGCCCGAGGCCGACCTGGTGCTGCTGCACGCCTACGAGGTGCCCTTCGAGGGCAAGATGGCCTTCGCGGGCGTGAGCCAGGAACTGATTCGCCAGTACCGGCGCGACGCCCATGAGCAGGGCGTGCAGCGCCTGGCCGAGTTGGCCGCCTCGGTGGGCCTGCGGCCCGGTGACTACGTGGGCTTCGTGGTGGAAGGCGACCCGGCCAGCTTGGTGCTGCAGCACCAGGAGCTGCACCGAGGCGACCTGATCGTGATGGGCAAGCACGGCACCCACGTCACCGAAGAGCTGCTGCTGGGCAGCGTCACCCAGCGCGTGCTCGATGAGACCCAGGTGGACCTGCTGGTGGTGGTGGAACCGCACGGCCCCGACGTGCCCTCGCTGGAGCCCTGAGCGGGCACCGCCGGGAACTTTGCCGGCTGAGGGGCCTCAGCCAGCAATGCATTTGGACAAATTAAATGGCGGGCCCCAGTGCCCGGCACAGGAGGCCCCATGACCGCCTGGACCGAACTCGACCCCTGGATGCAGGCCGCCCTGGGCCTGGTGTTGCTGGGCGCCGTGGCCTACGCGGCGCGCTGGCTGGCCCACAGCGTGCTGCGGCGCGTGCTGGGCGCGGTGCGCCAGGGCGTCACCGCCCGCTGGGCGCGTGTGCTGCTCAGCGCCACGGTGCTCAAGCGCCTGGCGCAGGTGGTGCCGTCGCTGGTGGTGCAGGTGGGCCTGCCGGTGGTGCCCCATTTGCCGGGCACTGCCAGCACCATCATCGGCAACGTGGCGGTGGCCCTCACCGTGCTGCACCTGGTGCGCGCGCTGGTGGCCGTGCTGGACGCGCTGCAGGCCTCGCACGAGGCCGAGCCGGCCGAAACCGGCGCCAGCCTGCGCTCCATCAAGAGCTATGTGCAACTGGGCAAGCTGCTGCTGATGTTCTTTGGCGCCATCGTCATCGTGGCCGCGCTCATTGACCGCTCGCCGCTGATCCTGCTCTCGGGCCTGGGGGCCATGTCGGCGGTGCTGATGCTGGTGTTCAAAGACACCATCCTCTCCTTCGTGGCCGGTGTGCAACTGGCCTCCAACGACCTGCTGCGCGTGGGCGACTGGATCGAGATGCCGCAGGTGGGCGCCGACGGCGACGTGATCGACATTGCCCTGCACACGGTGAAGGTGCAGAACTGGGACAAGACCATCACCACCATTCCCACCTGGCGCCTCATGTCGGAGAGCTACCGCAACTGGCGCGGCATGTCGCAAGCCGGTGGGCGGCGCATCAAGCGCGCCTTGCGCATCGACAGCGCCTCGGTGCGCTTTCTCACCCCGGATGAGCTGCAGGCGCTCAGCCGCGTGGCCCTGCTGGCGCCCTACCTGAACGAGAAACTCAGCGACGTGCAACGCACCAACGCCCAGCGCCAGAGCGAGCTGGGCGAGCGCGCCAGCGAGCCCGCCAACCAGCGCCGCCTCACCAACCTGGGCACCTTTCGCGCCTATGTGCAGGCCTACGTCGCCGCGCACCCGGGCATTCACCCGGGCATGACGCAGATGGTGCGCACGCTGGAGCCCACCTCCGAGGGCGTACCGCTGGAGGTGTATTGCTTCACCGCCACCACGGCCTGGGTGAAGTACGAGGCCATTCAGGGCGATGTGTTCGACCACCTCATCGCCATCCTGCCGGCCTTCGGCCTGCGTGTGTACCAAAGCCCCAGCGGGCACGACCTGCGCTCGGCGGTGGGGGCTGGCGCACTCGTGCCGATGGCCTGAGGCCGCCATCCACGCGGGGCACTAGCGCGTGGCCGCGATGGTCGCGTGGGGCCGGGCTCGGGAGACTGCAGCCCATGCAGACCCCGCCCGCCGATTCAATTCCCGTCGCCCACACACGCCACCACTCGCCGCAACAACTGGAGGCCGTGGTGCTGCGCTATGGGCGCGCGCTCTACCAGTTCGTATTGCGCAAGGTGCACCACGAGTCCGACGCCGAAGACATCGCGCAGCAGGCCTGGGTGGAGGCCGCCCTGCACCTGGACGCCTTTCGTGGCGAGGCCGAACTCTCCACCTGGGTGTTTGGCATTGCCCACAACATGGCGCGCAACCACCTCGCGCGCTCGCCGTCGCGCCGCTACGTGTTTGAGTCCGACGACGAGGCGCTGGAGTTGCCCACCTCGGTGGCGGGACCGCTCGATACCTTGCTGCACCGCCAGGAGCTGCAGCGCGTGCAAAAAGCCATGGACGCCTTGTCGCCCGAGACGGTGCAGGTGCTCCACCTGGTGGCGCTGGATGGCTTGAGTTATGAGGAGGCTGCGGCCATGTTGAACGTGCCCGAAAGCACCTTGCGCAGCCGGGTGTCGCGCGCCCGCGCCACGCTGCGCCAGGCGCTGGCCAGTTCTCCCAGGCGCGCCGCTGGCAACGCAAATCTGGGGCTATTCCCTGGCCCGCCAGCCCACCATTGATTCAGCACTTGACCCAGCGCCTGCCCTGAGGGGGCCGGGCTCAGCGCGGCATGCTGGGCGACTGCAGCCCGCGCAAGATGAGCCCGCAGCACTGCTGCGCGATGTCTTGCGCCGACAGTTCGCCCTTGGGGTCGTACCAGCGGCCGATCCAGCTCAGTGCGCCCATCAGGGTGAAGGCGGCGAGCTTGGGGTCGCAGGGCGCGATGCTGCCCTCGTCGATGCCCTGGGTGATGAGGTGACGAATCTCCTGGTCCAGCGCGGCCTTGATGCGGCGCAACTGGCGCCGGCTCTCGGGCGGCAGCGGGTCTTCGCCCACGCGGATGACACACATGCCGAAGTCTTGCGTGACGATGTGCACGTACTGCTGCATGGCGGCCTGCAGCTTGTCGAAGGCGGTGCCCCCGCTTTGCCCGACCTCATGAATGGCGTCTTGCAGCAACTGCAGGCCGATCTGCACGCACTCGAACAGGATCTCGTCCTTGTTCTTCACGTAGTAGTAGAGCGTGGGCTTGGTGATGTGCAGTCGCTCGGCCACCTCGTCGAGCGAGGTGGCGTGAAAGCCCTTCTCGTTGAAGATTTGCGCCGCCGTGCGCAGCACCGCTTCGCGCTTCATGGCGCGCATGTGCTCGCGCGCGCCGATGGGGGCCCAGGGCGACGAAGAGGCAGAAGCCGCCTTGGCCGGGCGCGCCGCCCGCGGGCGGCGCACGGGGGTGGGCGCCTCAGCGGTAGAGGGCTTCGATCTCGGCGCCATAGGTCTTGTAGATGCTGGCGCGGCGCACCTTCATGGTGGCCGTGACCTCGCCGTCGTCGTGGTCGAGTTCCTTGGTCAGCAGGTGAAAGCGCCGGATGTGCGCCACCTCGGCCAGTCGGGCGTTGCCCGCGCGCACCTCGTTGTCGATCAGTTCGCGCACCTCGGGCGTTTCCACCAGCGAGCGGAAGTGGGTGAAGGCCAGGCTGCGCGATTGCGCCCACTGCGACACGGTCTCGAAGTCGATCTGGATGAGCGCGGCCACGAACTTGCGCGCGTCGGCCACGATCACGCATTCCTTGATGAAGGGGCTGGCCTTCATCGTGTTCTCGATCTCCGAGGGCGTGAGGTTCTTGCCGCCGGCGGTGATCATGATGTCCTTCAGGCGGTCCACGATGCGAAGCTGGCCGTCTTTCTCTTCCACCACGTCGCCGGTGTGCAGCCAGCCATCTTGGATGCTGCCGGCCGTGGCCTCGGGGTTCTTGTAGTAACCCTTGAACACCACGCCGCCGCGAATCTGCAGCTCGCCGTTCTCGGCCACGCGGTGCTCCACGCCCACGGTGGGCACGCCCACGGTGCCAAAGCGCACGTCGTCCAGGCGCTGGCCCAGCACCATGCCGCTGGACTCGGTCATGCCGTACACCTCGATGAGCGGCACGCCCAGGGTGCGGAAGTACTTGACGATGGCCGGCGAGATCGGGGCCGCGCCAGTCAGCGCCACGCGCGCCTCGCGCAGGCCGATGAAGTTCTGCAGCGCGCGGAACATCAGCCAGTACCAGAAGCCGAAGGTGATCTTCTCGCCCAGGCTGCGCCGCGCGGGCGACTTGTGCGCAAACGGTTCGCAGGCGCGCAGGCCGGCCTGGTAGAGCCAGCGGCGCAGGGCGCCGGTCTCGTTCATCTTGATCGAGATGGACGAGTGCAGCTTCTCCCAGATGCGCGGCACGCCCAGGAACATGGTGGGCGCCACCTCGCGCAGGTCTTCCTGCACGGTGCGGATTGATTCGCCGAAGTCCACGCGAGAGCCCAGGTAGAGGGGCGCGAAGTTGGTGAGCATCTGCTCGGCCACGTGGCACAGCGGCAGGTAAGACAGGTGTGAGGTGTGGGCGTCCAGCCCCAGGCGCTCGATCACGCCCGGCGCCATGGCGGCGATGTTGCCGTAGCTGATCATCGCGCCCTTGGGTTTGCCGGTGGAGCCCGAGGTGTAGATGATCAGGCCGGTGTCTTCCAGCGTCTGGTGCTGCAGCACGCGGTCGATGGTGGCGCCGTCGGTGCTGGCCGCACCAAGCTCTTCCAGTTCCTCGAAGCCGATCACCAGGTCAGGTGCCGACTCGCGCGTGTCTTGCAGGCCCTTGCGCTCCATCACCACGATCTTGCGCAGGCGCGGCAACTGGGCGCGGGCCTCCAGCACCTTGTCGCTTTGCTCCTGGTCTTCGCAGAAGATGATCTCAGCGTCGGAGTGGGCCAGCACATAGGCCACCTCGTTGGTGGGGCTGGTGGGGTACACGCCCACCGTCACCGCGCCCACCATGCCCGCGCCAAGCTGGGCCAGCACCCATTCCACGCGGTTCTCGGACAGCACGCCAATGTGCCCGCCCTCGCTCAGGCCCAGGGCCTTGAGGCCCAGGCCGATGCGGCAGGCGCGCTCGTGGTAGCCCGCCCAGGTCATGGGCTTGAAGATGCCGTGCTCTTTCTGCCGGATGGCGATCGCATCGGGCCGCTGGCGGGCCTGGGCGCGCAGTTGTTGCGGCAGGGTCAGCGAATACAGGGTGTCGGCCATGGTGCGGTTCAGGGGTCAGGACAGCCAGCGTTTGCGGCGTTTGTAGTGCTTGAGTTCTTTGAAGCTCTTGGCGCCACCTTCGTGGCCCACGCCCAGGTAGAACTCGCGCACGTCGGGGTCGGCCGCGAGCTTCTCGGCCGTGTTGTCGATCACCACCTTGCCGGTTTCCATGATGTAGCCGTAGTGCGCCACCGCCAGGGCGATCGAGGCGTTCTGCTCCACCAGCAGCATCGACACGCCGCGCTCGGCGTTGATGCGGGCAATGATCTCGAAGATGGTTTCCACCAGCACCGGCGACAGGCCCAGCGAGGGCTCGTCGAGCAGGATGAGCTGGGGGTCGGCGATGAGCGCGCGGCCAATGGCCAGCATCTGCTGCTCACCGCCCGAGAGGTAGCCCGCCAGGCCCCTGCGGCGCTCGTGCAGGCGGGGGAAGTACTCGTACACCAGGTCGAAGTCGGCCTGGCTGGCGCGCCGGCCCGTGAGGGCGTAGGTGGCGGCCACCAGGTTTTCTTCGATGGTGAGGTCTTCAAAGACGTGGCGGCCCTCCATCACGTGGAACACGCCCGAGCGCACCAGCGCGTGCGGGGGCTGCCCACGCGTGTCGCGGCCGTCGAAGCGGATGTCGCCACGCGTGAGGGCGCCGTCTTGCAGCTCCAGCAGGTTGGAGATGGCCTTGAGCGTGGTGCTCTTGCCGGCTCCGTTGCTGCCGAGCAGGGCCACGATCTGGCCCTTGGGCACGGACAGCGAGAGCCCGCGCAACACCTGGATCGCCTTGTTGTAGACGACCTCGATGTTGTTGACTTCCAGGATGGGGCTGACGCTGTCCATGGCGGCGGTGCTCATTGGGTGAGGTTGATCCAGTCAGAGGCGGGGACCATCTTCTGCTGCTTGAAGTCGGCCTTGTACACACGCCCGATGGGGATGGAGTTGCCCTTGATGGACAGCGGCACGCCGATGATTCCGCCGGTGTCGAAGTTGCGGATCGAGGACAGCGCGATCTTCATGTTCTTGCCGTTGAGCTCGTTGCCCGCGGCCAGGGTGCGGCGCGCGGCCTCGGTCAGCAGCATGGCCGCCAGGAAGCCCTGCATGTAGCCGGTGGCCTGGTACTCGGGGCGCATCTTGCGGATCTTCTCCAGCATCGGCGACTTGCCCTCGGTGTCGTAGTAGTAGCGGTAGGGCATCACGCCCATGAAGCCGTCGGCGTTGGGGCCCATGCGCATCACGGTGCTGTTGTCCATGGTCCAGAAGGTGCCCATGAACTGGGTCTTCATGCCCACGCCGCGCGCCTGGTTGATGAACTCGGGAATGGGCGCGGAGATGTAGCCGTGGAAGATGGCGTAGTCGGGGTCGGCGCGGCGCAGCTTGATGACCTCGGCCGACACGTCCACGCTGCCGGGCGGCGTGACGATTTCGGTGGCGATCTTCAGGCCCAGCTTCTGGGTGTCGGCGCGGAAGGCCTCCACCGGGTCGCGGCCGAACTCGGTGTCGGAATACACCAGCGCCACCTTGGCGCCGGGCTTGGTCTTGGCGATGTACTGCAGCAGGATGGCGACCATCTCGCTGTAGTCGGGGCCCACCATGAACTGGTGCGGGTACTTCTGCGCGTTGCTGATTTCCTTGGCGAAGGAGGCGCCGGTCATGAGGATGCCGCCGTGGCGCTCCAGCTCGGGGTTCACTGCCTTGCAGAAGCCGGTGGAGTCGGCGTAGTAAAGGTTGACCTTGTTCTGGCTGGTGATCTTCTTGAAGGCAGCCATCGACTGGTCCACCTTGTAGGCCGTGTCTTCCGGCACGTACTTCACCTTGCGGCCTTCCACGCCGCCGCTCTCGTTGAGGATGCTCAGGTAGTCCTTGATGCCGGCGTCAATGGCGATGCCGGCGAAGGCGAACACGCCGGTCATGGGCATGGAGGCGCCGAACACGATGTCTTCGGCCGGGGCGCCCTTGGCGGCGGCTTTCTTCTGGGCCTGGGCCAGCAGCGGGCTGGAGAGGCTGGCCAGGGTGGCCGCGGTGGCGGCCATGAAGGTGCGTTTCTTCATTGTCATGCTTGTCTCCTCGGTGGGATGGATGGCGGCGCAGCGGTCAGGTCCGGAAGGGCCAGAGGTGAAACAGCCGGCGGATGCGTCGCCACACCTCCGCCAGGCCATGGGGTTCGAAGATCAGGAAGAGAACGATCATCAAGCCGAAGACGATGGTGCGCACCGGCGAGAGCACCAGCATGGCGCTCTCCCCCAGCGGCAGCCAGCCCACGATCAGCTTCAGTACCTCGGGCACCAGCGTCATGAACACCGCGCCCAGCACGCTGCCCAGCATCGTTCCCATGCCGCCCACGATGACCGCGGCCAGGAAGAAGATGGACATGATCAGCGGGAAGCTCTCGGGCGTGATGGCCCGGAAGAAGTAGGCGAACAGGCCGCCGGCCACGCCCGCGTAGAACGACGAGATGGCAAACGACAGCAGCTTGTAGCGCAGCAGCGGAATGCCCAGCACCTCGGCCGAGATGTCGCGGTCGCGAATGGCGATGAAGGCGCGGCCGATGCGGGTGCGGAACAGGTTGGCCGCACCGATCAGCAGCAGCACGGTGATGGGCACGATCACCCAGTAGAGCTTGAACGAGCTGTCCAGCACCACGCCCAGCACCTGAGCGGGCGGCACCGACAGGCCGGCGCTGCCACCGGTGAGGTCGGCGAAGTGCGAGAACACGAAGTGCGCGATCACGCCCGCGGCGATGGTGGCAATGGCCAGGTACAGGCCCTTCACCCGCAGCGAGGGCACGCCCACCACCACGCCGGCCAGCATGGCCACCACGCCCCCGGCCAGCAGGTTCAGCAGCATGGGCGTGCCGTAGCGGATTTGCAGAATCGCCACCGTGTAGGCGCCCAGGCCCATGAAGGCCGACTGCCCCAGGCTCACCAGGCCGGTGTAGCCGGTGAGCAGGTTCAGGCCGGTGGTGCTGGCGATGTTGATCGCCACCAGGCAGGCCAGGTAGAGCCAGTACTCGTTGGCCACGAAAGGGAAGGCCAGCAGGCTGGCCACCAGCACCCCCACCCAGGCCCACTGGGTGCGGCTGTCGAACAGGGCCGCGTCGGCGGCGTAGCTTTGTTTGGCGGAACCGATGCGCATGTCAGCTTGTCTCCATCCGGCTCACAGCCGCTCGATCTCGTGCGTGCCAAACAGGCCGTAGGGCCGCACCATCAGGATCAGCACCAGCAGGCTGAAGGTGGCCAGGATCTTGTATTCACCGCCCAGGTAGAAGCCCGAGAGCGCCTCCACCAGGCCCACGATCAGGCCGCCCACCAGCGCGCCCAGCACGCTGTCCAGGCCGCCGAAGATCACCACCACCAGCACCGACAGGCCAAAGGCCCCCATCACCGACGACAGGCCGCCGATGGAGCCCACCACGATGCCGGCCACGCCAGCGATCACCGCCGCCGCCATCCAGGCCATGGAGAACACGCGCGGCACGTTGATGCCCATGGAATAGGCCGCGGCCTGGTCGGACGCCGTGGCGCGCAGGGCCACGCCGCCGCGCCAGAAGCGGAACAGCAGCAGCACCGCGGCGATCAGCAGCACCGCGATCCAGAAGCCGTAGAACACCTTGGGCGAGATGAAGGCATCCCCCAGGCGAATCGCGTCGGTGGGCAGGAACTCGGGCAGGCGCTGCTGGTCGGCCGTCCAGACCAGCTCGACCAGGCCCACCAGAATCGACGACAGGCCCACCGTCACCATGAACGACGAAATCGGCGACTCGCCCAGCATGGGGCGAATCAGCGTGCGCTCCACCAGCATGCCGAACACCGCCGACACCAGCAGCGCACCCGGAATCGCCAGCCAGATGGGCAGGCCCATGCCGGTGGTGAAGGCCAGCAGCATGTAGGCGCTGAACATCAGCATCTCGCCAATGGCCAGGTTCACCACGCGCGTGGCCTTGTAGATCATCACGAAGGCCAGGCCGGTGAGGGCATACAGGCCGCCCGAGCCGATGCCGGCCAGGCCAATCTCGAACAGCAACCACCAATCCATCGTCAGGCCGCCTTTCTTGCCTGTTGCGCCACGCGCTGGAAACGCTCGCGCAGAACGCTCACGTCACCGGCGCCCAGGTAAGCCTTCACCACCTCGGGGTTGCCTTGCACCTCATGCGGCAAGCCGCTGGCGATCACCTGGCCGAAGTTCAGCACCACCACGTGGTCGGACAGGTCCATCACCATGCCCATGTCGTGCTCCACCATCAGCACCGTCACGCCCCACTCGCGCCGCACCTCCAGGATGAAGCGCGCCATGTCTTCGGTTTCTTCGCGGTTCATGCCGGCCACGGGCTCGTCCAGCAGCAGCAGCTTGGGCCGCATGGCCAGGGCGCGGGCCAGTTCCACCCGCTTTTGCAGGCCGTAGGAGAGCGAGGCCACCGGCGCCTTGCGGATGTGGTCGATCTCCAGGAAGTCAATGATCTTTTCTTCCACCTCGCGGCGCAGCTCTTCTTCTTCGCGGCGCGCGGCCGGCGAATAGAACAGCGCCGAGAGCGGCCCGGTTTTCAGGTGGCAGTGGCGGCCGAGCTTGATGTTGTCCAGCACCGTCATGCCGCGAAACAGCGCGATGTTCTGGAAGCTGCGCGCCAGGCCCAGCGCGGCGCGGCGCGGTGGCGGCAGCTGGCCGATGTCCTGGCCCTCGAACACCAGGCGGCCGGTGGCCGGCTTGTAGAAGCCCGAGATGGTGTTGAACACCGAGGTTTTGCCGGCGCCGTTGGGGCCGATCACCGAGGTGATGGAGCCGGGCTGCACGGTGAAGCTCACGCCGTTGAGCGCCTTCACGCCGCCAAAGGCCAGCGTGAGGTTCTCCACCGCCAGCAGGGGTGAGGGGTGGACGGGGACCGAGGTCATGGGGTCGCCTGTGCGAAAGATGGATCGGGTTAAGCGGTGTTACTCGCCAGTAGATTTCTTTCACTGTAGGGCGCCGACCCGCGCGTTTTCGCTGGGACAAACCCTGTTCTCGGGCAAACCCTATTCGGGTGCCCCCTAGGCCCGCAAGCGCTGGCGGCGACGCTCAGGCCGTGGTGGCGGGCGCCAGGTGAGGCAGGGCGGCCAGGGCCTCGGCCTCGGTGCGGTAGGTGCGCAGCCAAGGGCTGTCGGGCAGGTGCTCGCCCTGGCGCAGCAGATTTTCCACCGGCAACTTCAGGCCCACCAGGTGCAGGGTGATGTGCTGCTCGGCCAGTTGGCGCTGCACGCGCCCGAAGGCCTCGGCGCCGGTGGCGTCGGCCCAGTTGATGGGGTGGGCGATCAGCATCACGTGGCGGGTGTCGGGGTGTTCGCCCAGGTGGTCGGCGATGGCGCGTTCAAACCCGGCGGCGGTGGCGAAGTCGAGCGCGGCGTCCATGCGCAGGGCGTAGAGCTGGGGCGCCAGCGGCGGCAGCTTCCAGAGGTGGCGGTCGCGCAGGCTGCCGTCGGGGTGCAGGCCCACTTCGATGATGCGCGGGTGCATGCGCAGGTACAGAAAGTGCGAAAGCGACATCAGCACGCCGGCGATCACGCCCCAATACAGCGCCGGCGCGGCCGCCACGGTGATGACAAAGGTGATGGCCGCGATCACCGCTTCCACCCGCGACAGGCGCCAGAGCTGCAAGAAGGCCTGGGGCTTGATGAGCCCCGTCACCGGCAGCACCACGATGGCCGCCAGCACCGCGCGCGGCACCGCGTGCAGCCAGGGCGTGAGCAGCACCAGCGCCAGCAGCACCACCACCACCGAGAAGATGGTGGCCCAGCCTGTCTGCGCGCCGGCGTACAGGTTCAGCGCCGAGCGCGAGAACGACGAGCTGGTGGGAAAGGCGCCGCTGAAGCCCGAGGCCAGCTTGGCCAGGCCCTGGCCAATCAGGTCTTGGTCCTGGTCCCAGCGGGCGCCGCGCTTGGCGTTGTCCACCTTGGCGCTGGAGGCGGTTTCCAGAAAGCTCACCAGGGTGATGATGAGCGTGGGCACCAGCAGTTGCGACAGCGTGGCCCAGCCCGGCCAGCTCGGCCAGTAGGCGGTGGGCAGGCCCTGGGGCAGGGTGCCGATGACGGCACCGCCACGGGCCTCGAAGCCAATGGCCGCGCTCACCGCCGCGCTCAGCACCACCAGCACCAGCACCGAGGGAAAGCCCGGCCGCCAGCGCCGCACCAGCATCAGCAGGCCCAGGGCAGCCAGGCCAAAGCCCAGCGCGGGCAGGTGCCAGGCCGCCGGGTCGGCCACGCCGCCCCAGTGGCTCAGGCCGATCAGCGAGGGCAGTTGAGAGGCGATGATGAGCACCGCCGCGCCCTGGGTGAAGGCCATCAGCACGGGCGAGTTCACCAGGTTGAGCAACCAGCCGAAGCGGGCAAACCCCAGCAGCACCTGCACCGTGCCCGACATCAGCGCCAGCCACACCGCCAGCGACACCCACTCGGGGCTGCCCGGTTGCGCCAGGCCCGAGAGCGAGGCGCTGATCAGCAGGCAGGTGAGGGCGGTGGGCCCCACCGAGAGGCGGGGCGAGGCGCTGAACAGCACCGCGATGAGCGCAGGCAGCAACGAGGCGTAGATGCCGGTGATCAGCGGCATGCCCGCCAGCGCCGCGTAGGCCACGCCTTGCGGAATCACCATCAGGCCCACGGTGATGCCCGCCAGGGCCTCGCCGCGCAGCAGGGCGGCCGAGGGGCGAGGCCAGTTCAGGAAGGGCAGGAGTCGGCGCACGTTAGCCATGGCCCCGGATACTACCCGGGGCTTGTGGGGGCGGCGTGTCGGCAGCGTTCTGTGGCGTTGCCGATCAGCGCTGCGGCATGTCGCGGTACGAGTAGCCCAGGCTCACCTGCGCGTCGGCCGGGATCGGCGGCATGGTGGCGTCCCAGGCTTCCCACTGCGCCTGCATGGCCAGCAGGCGCTCGGGCTCGCGCTTGCCCTGGTTGGCGCGCTCGCGCTCGTCCTGGCTCAGGTTGAAGAGGTAGTCGTTGCCGTCCACCCGCAGGTACTTCCAGTCGCCCACGCGCAGGGCGCGCTGGCCGCGGTGGTTCATGCGCCAGTAGAGCGGGCGATCAAAGCGCTGGGTGGGGTCGCGCAGCACCGGCAGCAGCGACACGCCATCGGGCTCGTGCGTTGGGGCGGGCGCCACGCCAGCGGCGTCCAGCACGGTGCGCGACCAGTCCATGGTCATGCTGTGCTGGGTGCTGGTGACGCCGGCCGGCACCACGGCGGGCCAGTGCGCGATCCAGGGCACGCGGATGCCGCCCTCGGTCAGGTCCATCTTGCCGCCCACCAGGGGCCAGTTGTCCGAGAAGCGCTCGCCGCCGTTGTCGCTGGTGAAGACGATCAGCGTGTTCTCCAGCAGGCCCTGCTCGCGCAGGGCGGCGACGATCCAGCCGATGCCCTCGTCCATGTGGTGGATCATGCGGCGATAGCTCTCCACGTTGCCGCCGTCCAGGTGAAACAGGTTCTTGGCCACCTCGGGCGCGATGTGCGCGTCGTCGCGCGTTTCCCAGGGCCAGTGCGGCGCGGTGTAGTGCAGGCTCAGGAAGAAGGGCGTGTCGGCGCGCGCGCCGTCGGCCATGCGGTTCACGTAGTCCACCGCGCGCTGGCTCAGCAGGTCGGTGAGGTAGCCAATTTCCAGGTGCTCCTGCTCGCCCCACCACAGGTCGTGGTCGCCGGTGCTGGCCTTGTGGGTGAAGTAGTCCACCCCGCCGGCCATGGGGCCGAAGAACTCTTCGTAGCCCGAGCGCAGCGGGCCGAAGTGCGGGGGGTAGCCCAGGTGCCATTTGCCGATGAGGGCGGTGCGGTAGCCCGCCTCGCGCAGCAGCGAGGGCATGGTGGGGTGATCGGGCGGCAGGCCGAGCTGGCTGTTGAAGCGCTGCTTGCTGCTGATGGGCTCTTCGGCCGCGCCGCGCAGGCGGTACTGGTAGCGCATCGTCATGAGCGCGAAGCGCGTGGGCGAGCACACCGGCGAGTTGGAATAGCCCTCGGTGAACTTCATGCCGCCGGCGGCCAGGGCGTCAATGTTCGGTGACACCGGGCCGAAGGCGGCTTGGCGCCCGCCGTAGCAGCCCAGGTCGGCGTAGCCGAGGTCGTCGCAGACGATGTAGATGATGTTGGGTCGGGTCATGGTTGTTCTCACTCCACCTTCATGCCGGTGGCTTTCACTATGGGGCCGTAGCGGTGGTAGAGCGCCTGCACGCGCTGCACCGCGGCGTCGCCGCCCAGGGCCTCAGAGAAGAGGTCAAGCTGGGCCATGCGGGCCTGCACATCGGGCTTCTTGACGGCCTCCAGAATGGCCTGCGTCAGCACCTTCTGCACCGGCTCGGGCGTGGCGGCGGGCACGGCCACGAAGTACAGCACCTCTTGCTCCAGGTTCTTGTGGCCCAGTTCGGCCACGGTGGGCAGGTCAGGCAGCAGGCGCGAGCGCTGGCGGCTGGTCACGGCCAGGCCCTTGACCTTGCCCGACTGCACGTGCGGCAGAACGCCCGGCGTGGCCAGCACGCCGCCGTCCACCTCGCCCGACAGGATGGCCGTCACGGCCGCGGTGTTGCCGCGGTAGGGAATGTGGTTCAGGCGCGTCTTGGTGGCCTCGGTGAACAGCTCCACCGCCAGGTGGCCGGGGCTGCCGCTGCCGGCCGAGCCGAAGTTCAGCGAACGCGCCTTGGCGGCCTGGATCAGCTCGGGCAGCGAGGTGATCTTGGTGCTCGGGTGCACGCCCACCAGCATGCCGGACGACGCCATCACCACCAGCGGCTTGAGGTCACCGGGCTTGTAGGGCAGGTTGGCGTAGAGGTGCGGGTTGACGGTGAAGGGCGTGTCGATGCTGAACAGCACGGTGTGGCCATCGGGCGCGCTCTTGGCCACCGTGTCGGTGCCGATGTTGCCGCCCGCGCCGGCCTTGTTCTCCACCACCATGGGCTGCTTCAGCGTCTGCTGCAGCGTGTCGCCCACCGAGCGGGCCAGCAGGTCGATGGGGCCGCCAGCGGGAAAGTTCACGACAAAGCGCACCGGCTTGCTGGGGTAGGCCTGGGCGCCGGCCAGCGGCGCGGCCAGCGCCAGGGCGCAGGCGGTCAGGGTGTGCAGGGCGCGGCGGCGCGGGAAAAACAGTGCCTTCATCTCATCTCCTCGGCAGCGGTGCGCCCTTGGGCGCGGAATCGTCAGTGGCGGATGCTAGGGAGGGACAATCGATTGCAGAAATCAACCGTTTTCGGTGTTTACCCCTATGCCCGACGACCGCCTCGCCCACCCCCGCCAGCAGGCCGACCTGCTGCTCTATCGCCTGTACCGCCTGCACACCACCGCTGGCCGGCAGATCGTGCAGATGTGCGAGGGCGAGTTCGGCATGACCCGGCGCGAGTGGCGCGTGCTGTCCTTCGTGGCCGAGCACGAGGGCGTGGCATCGTCCGAGCTGGCCCAGCACGCCATGCTCGACCGCGCCCGCACCTCGCGCACGCTGACCCTGCTGGCCGAGAAAAAGCTCATTGAGCGTCGGCCCAAGCCGTCTGACCGGCGCGAGGTGCACATGCACCTCACCGAGGAAGGGCGGCGTGTGTACGAGGCCATCGCCCCGCGCGTGGCGGCCTACAACAGCGCCATGGTCGACGGCCTGAGCCTGGCCGAGCGCCAGCAGCTCGACGCCGTGCTCGACGCCCTGCAGGCCCGCGCCGAGCGCCTGGCCCCGCCTTGAGCCCGCCCTGAGCCCGGCGCCCGCTCTGGGACAATCGCCCCCTCC
>Ga0255140_1000114_pt1 | contig 35084 bp, 34 predicted proteins | sample Law_Colum_RepC_8_FD_188547 | JGI IMG/M metagenome (GOLD analysis project Ga0255140, IMG submission 188547) | Freshwater microbial communities from St. Lawrence River, New York, United States - Law_Colum_RepC_8d | ecosystem: Environmental > Aquatic > Freshwater > River | place: USA: New York...
GTTCGCGGGCGGCGAAGCGGCGCACCGATTCGCGCGCGTACTCGCTGCCGCCGGCCACGGCCTGGGCGGTGGCCTCCATGTCGAGCATGGTGTTCAGGTCGGTCTGCAGCGAGGCTTGCAGGGCTTGTTTGGACAGGCTCATGGCGGTGGCCGATGCGCCCTCGAAGCTGTGGGCGATCTCCAGCGCGCGCGGCAGCAGGGCCTCGGGCGGGTGCACCTCCAGCGCCAGGTCCATGCGCAGGGCCTCTTGTGCGCCGAATTCGCGGGCGGAGTAGATGAGCTCTTTGGCGCGCTGCAGGCCCACCACGCGGGGCAGCGTGTACCAGGCGCCCACGTCGGGCACCAGGCCGATGCGGTGGAACACCATGGCCAGGCGCACCCGGTCGCTCACCAGCACCAGGTCGGCCCACAGCGCCAGGCTCAGGCCGGCGCCAAAGGCCACGCCGTCCACCGCGGCCACCACGGGCTTGTCCAGCCCGGCCATGGCCGTGGCGAGGTCTCGGTAGCGGGCCATGCCGGCACGGCGCTGCTCGGGGCTGCGGCTGCCGCCATTGCCGCTGCTGGCCATGGCCTTCACGTCGCCACCGGCGCAGAAATCGCCGCCCGCGCCAGTGAGCACCACGGCGCGCACGGTGTCGTCGTCGCGCAGGGCGCGCAGGTGCGCCACCAGGGCGTCGGTGGTGGCCGGGTCCAGCGCGTTCTTGGCCTGCGGGCGGTTCAGGGTGATGAGGGCCACGCCACCCTGGCGTTCCAGCACAACGGTGTCGCTCATGCGGCCTCCTGGGCAGACACGGAGATGGGCACGCCGCCTTGCATCACGTCGCAGAACTCGGTCATGCCCAGGGCGGTGTGGCCCTCGCAGGTGTACTCGCTCATGCTCTCGGTGATGCGGGTGTAGCGGGTGGGGTCGGCGCTGCCTTTGCGCTGGTGGCGCAGCGGCACGGTGGCCAGCACGCGGCCTTGCAGCGTGTATTCGCGCTGCGCCGTCTTGACCCAGGCGCTGAAGCGGCGCGGGTACCAGCTGTCGTTGTACTCGGCGTCGATGCGGCCGTCGAGCACCGGCTCGTACACGCCGCCGCGCAGCACGTTGCCGCTGATGCGATTGGGCCCGCCCTCGGGGTTGCCTTTGATGGACAGCAGCACACCGAAGTCGCGGCTGAAGGCCACGGGCAGCCACTTGTACCAATAGAAGCTGTGCCAGTGGCGCGGGCCCCACGACTTGTCGCGGTAGCCGGTGCCCTGCGTCATGTCAAAGCGCTGCCCGTCCACGGTGATGTGCCCGCTCACCGCCATGTGCTGCTCGGTGTGGCCACGGTACACGGCGTGCTCGGGGTCCAGCTCGATGGGCTGGCCATTCAGATCGACGATTTCGCCGCCGTGCATGGGCGACACCCCCTCGAACACCAGCGCCAGCGAGGCCGGGCGCTTGGGGTAGGCCTTGAAGGCGGCGCTGGGGTTGGCCATGGCGTGCGGGTCGGTCATGAGCAGCAGCTCGCCGTCATACGTCACGCGCAGGCGTTTGAAGGGCTCCAGCACCTCGAAGCGCATGCCGCCGGCGGCCATCTCGGCGTTGCCGCTGATGGCCGGGCGCGCGAACATGAAGCCCACGCGCCCGTCAGGCAGGTAGACGCAGCAGGTCATCTCGGCATGGCCCTCGTGGGGCCGGTTGCCAATGCGCATCCACGCCCCCACGCCGCTGGCGGTGTCGAAGGCGTTGAAGTACATGCTCTCGTTGTAGTTGGACACGGCCTCTGGCGTGTGCGTGTACTCGTCTTGCGGGTCCAGCCGCAGGCGGGTGTTGGGGGGCATGTACATGGGCTGTCTCCTGCTGTGTGTGGTCGAAACGCGGCGTGGTCAGGCCATGGCCCGCGCGGCCTGCGCCCAGCCGGCCTCGGCGGTGAGGGCCACGCGGGCGGCCACGTCGCGGGCGCGGCTGTTGGCGGCGTTGCCGTCCAGCGCGCGGCGGGCCACGCCCTGCTGGATGGCGGCCAGGCGGAACAAGTTGAACGCCATGTAGAACGCCCAGTTATCGCGAATGGGGTTGACGTCTCGCCCGCTGTGTTGCGCGTACAGGGCCACGTAGGCGCCTTCGTCGGGAATGCCCAGTGGCGCCAGGTCAACCCCGGCCAGGGTGCGGTGCGTGCCCAGGGCCAGGTGCCAGGTCATGCAGTGGTAGGCGAAGTCCACCAGCGGGTCGCCCAGGGTGGAGAGTTCCCAGTCGAGCACGGCCACAATGCGCGGCTCAGTGGGGTGCCACACCACGTTGTCCAGCCGGTAGTCGCCGTGCACCAGGGTGGTGGTGTCTTGCGGCGGCACGCGCTCGCCCAGCCAGGCGATCAGGTTTTCCATGGCGGGGATGGGCGTGGTCTCGCTGGCGCGGTACTGGCGCGTCCAGCGCTCCAGCTGGCGCTGCACGTAGCTGCCTTCGCGCCCGAAGTCGCCCAGGCCGCAGGCGCGGTGGTCAACGGCGTGCAGGCGGGCCAGCACGCGGTTGAGTTCGGTGTAGTGGGCCAGGCGCTGCGCGGGCGTCATGCCCGGCAGGGTCTGGTCGCCCAGGATGCGGCCGTCCACGAAGTCCATCACGTAGAAGGCGCTGCCCAGCACCTCGGGGTCTTCGCACAGCAGGCGCACACGCGGCACCGGCACCTCGGTGCCGTCCAGCGCCTGCATGGCGCGGAACTCGCGCTCAATGGCGTGGGCCGAGGGCAGCAGCGGCCCCGAGGGCTTGCGCCGCAGCACGTAGCGGTTGGCGCCGGCGTCGACGATGTAGGTGGGGTTGCTCTGCCCGCCCTCGATGCGCCGCACCTGCAGGTCGCCGGTGAAGGGTTCGATGCGGGTGCGAATAACCTCGGCCAGCCGGCCGGTGTCCAGGTCGCTGTTCAGGTCGCTGTGCGCGGTGCGGGCCGTCATGGCGCGATCAGAGGCTGATGTGGAAGCCGCCGTTCACGCCCAGGTGCTGGCCGGTGATGTAGCTGGCGCCGTCGGACAGCAGGAAGCACACCGCCTTCACCGCCTCGTCGGGGGTGGACCAGCGGCCCATGGGAATTTGCGCCAGCATGCCGTCGCGGAATTTCTCGCCGCGCACCACTTCCGTCATGGGCGTTTCCACCACGCCGAAGCACACCGAGTTGGCGCGGATGTTGTGGCGGCCCCACTCGCGGGCGATGGTCATGCTCATGGCCAGCATGCCGGCCTTGGCGGCGGCGTAGTTGATCTGGCCAATCGAGCCCTTGCGCCCGGCGTCCGACGAAATGTTCACGATGGAGCCACCGCTCTTGTCGCCGCCCTTCACACGCTCGACCATGTGCTGGCCCACGGCGCGCGTCCAGTAGAACGAGCCGGTGAGGTGCACGTCGATCACGTCCTGCCACTGCTGGTCGGTCATCTTCTCGATCATGGCGGGGCGAATGATGCCGGCGTTGTTCACCAGGCCGTGCACCGCGCCAAATTTGGCCACGGCCTCAGCCACGGCGCGGTTGGCCAGGGCCGGGTCGGCCACGCTGCCCTGCACCGCCAGCACGCGGTCGGCCGGCTGGGCCGCCGCCACGGCGTTCAGGGTCTCGGCGTTCAGGTCCACCGCCACGGCGTTGCCGCCCAGGCCGATGACGGTTTCCACCAGTGCCTTGCCAATGCCTTGGCCCGCGCCAGTGACGACGATGGTGCGGCCTTCGAGGGAAACGATGGGGGTCATGAATAGCTCCTTGTTTGATGGTTGAACCAATGATATTCTACGGTTCGAACACCCGTCAACTGGAGAAGACATGACGATCAAGGGCAAGGCCTGCATCGCAGGCGCATACGAACACCCCACCCGCAAGGCGCCAGACAAAACCGTGGCCCAGCTGCACGCCGAATGCGCGCGCGGCGCGCTGCAAGACGCCGGCCTCACCCTGGCCGACGTGGACGGCTACTTCTGCGCTGGCGACGCGCCCGGCCTGGGCGCCAACAGCATGGCCGACTACCTGGGCCTCACGCGCCTGCGCCACATCGACAACACCGACACCGGCGGCTCGGCCTACCTCATTCACGTGGCGCACGCGGCGCAAGCCATTGCCGCCGGCAAGTGCGACGTGGCCCTGATCACCCTGGCCGGGCGCCCGCGCACCGAAGGCGCCAGCGGCGTGGGCGTGGGCCAGCGGCTGGTCACCCCCTCCACCCCCGACGTGCCCTGGGAAATGCCCTACTCGCCCGTCACGGTGAACATGTACGCGCTGGCGGCGGCCCGCCACATGCACGAGTTCGGCACCACGGCCGAGCAACTGGCCTGGATCAAGGTGGCCGCCGCCGCCCACGCCCAGCACAACCCCCACGCCATGCTGCGCGACGCGGTGACCGTGCAAGACGTGCTGAATTCCCCCCTGATCGCCGACCCCCTGCACAAGCTCGACTGCTGCGTGGTGAGCGACGGCGGTGGCGCCCTGGTGGTGGTGCGCCCCGAAATTGCGCGCCAGCTCAAGCGCCCGGTGGTGAAGGTGCTGGGCGGGGCCGAGACCATCAAAGGCCAGCTCGGCGGCCAGGTGGACCTGACCTGGTCGGGCGCGGCCGTCACCGGCCCGGCGGCCTTTGCCGAGGCCGGCGTGAAGCCGTCTGACATCCAGTACGCGTCCATCTACGACAGCTTCACCATCACCGTGCTGATGCAGCTCGAAGACCTGGGCTTCTGCCAGAAGGGCGAAGGCGGCAAGTTCGTGGCCGACGGCAACCTGATCTCGGGCGTGGGCAAGCTGCCCTTCAACACCGACGGCGGCGGCCTGTGCAACAACCACCCCGCCAACCGCGGCGGCATCACCAAGGTGATCGAGGCCGTGCGCCAGTTGCGCGGCGAGGCGCACCCGAAGGTGCAAGTGCCCAACTGCCACCTCGCCCTGGCCCAGGGCACCGGCGGCCTGCTCGGCTCGCGCCACGGCAGCGCCACCCTCATCATGGAACGGGAATAAGACATGAGCACCCCCTACGTTGACCGCCCCCTGAGCGCCCCGATGGTGGACGCCTCCACCGACGCCTTCTGGGCCGCCACCCGCGAGGGCCGCCTCACCAGCCGGCGCTGCCAGCACTGCGGCAAGCTGCATTGGTACCCGCGCCCCATCTGCCCCTTCTGCCAGGGCGACACCGAGTGGGAAACCCTCAGTGGCCAGGGCAGCATCTACAGCGTGAGCGTCACCCGCCGCGCCGGCCCGCAGGTCTACGCCATCGCCTACGTCACGCTGGACGAAGGCATCACCGTGCTGAGCAACATCGTCGACTGCGACCTGGACACGGTGCACATCGGCCAGCGCGTGAAGGTGGTGTTCAAGCCCACTGATGACGGGCAGATGGTGCCCATGTTCACCCCCGCCTGAGGAGAGCGCCATGAACACCCTGAGCTTCGAGGTGGTGAACCGGGTGGGCTGGATCCGCCTGGCCCGCCCGGAAAAACACAACCCCTTTGACGCCGAGCTGCGCGCCGACCTCATGGCCGTGCTGGAGCAGGTGCGCCAAGACCCCGAGATTCGCGTGCTGGTGCTGGCGGGCACGCCCGGCGCCTTCTGCGCCGGCGGCAACCTGCAGGTGCTGCACGAGCACCTCGACTCGGGCCCGCACTACTGGCAGCAGCGCATCAAGACCGGCCTGCGCTTCATTCAGGACATGCTCAACCTCGGCCGCCCTGTCATCGCCGCGGTGGACGGCCCCGCCATGGGCGCGGGCTTTGCCCTGGCGCTGTGCGCCGACATGGTGGTGGCCACACCGCGCGCGCGCTTTTGCATGGCCTACCTGCGCCTGGGCCTGGTGCCTGACCTGGGCGCGCTCTACCTGCTGCCGCGCGCCGTGGGCCTGCAGCGCGCCAAGGAACTGATGTTCTCCACCCGCGACATCGACGCCGAAGAGGCCCGCCAGTTGGGCCTGGTGATGGAGGTGCACGAGAGCGAGGCGCTGGAAGAGCGCGTGCGCCAGATCGCCGAGAGCCTCACCCACGCCGCGCCCACCGCGCTGGCGCTGACCAAGGCCGCGCTCAACGCCTCGCTCGACGCCGACCAGCAGACCCTGTTCACCCTGGAGGCCGCCAGCCAGGCCGCCGCCTTTGCCGCGCCCGAGCCGCGCGTGGCCATCGAGGCCATGCTGGCCAAGAAGGCACCGCCCTACCGGGGATTTCCAAAGGTGAAAGCATGAGCACGCTCAAGGGAAAGACCCTCTTCATCACCGGCGCCAGCCGGGGCATTGGCCTGGCCATTGCCCTGCGCGCGGCGCGCGACGGCGCCAACATCGCCATCGCGGCCAAGTCGGCCGAGCCACACCCCAAGCTGCCCGGCACCATCTACACGGCGGCCAAGGCCATCGAGGCCGCGGGCGGCCAGGCCCTGCCGCTGGTGGTGGACATCCGCCACGAAGACCAGGTGCTGGCCGCGGTGGAACAGACCGTGGCGCGCTTTGGCGGCATCGACATCTGCGTGAACAACGCCAGCGCCATCAGCAAGACCGGCACCCTGGCCACCGACATGAAGCGCTTTGACCTGCTGCACGGCATCAACGCGCGCGGCACCTACCTGGTCTCGCGCGCCTGCCTGCCACACCTGCTGCAGGCCGAGAACCCGCACGTGCTCATGCTCTCGCCGCCGCTGAACATGGAAGAACGCTGGTTCGCGCCCAACGTGGCCTACACCATGGCCAAGTTCGGCATGAGCATGTGCGTGCTGGGCATGGCCGGCGAGTTCCGCGACCGCGTGGCCTTCAATGCGCTGTGGCCGCGCACCTTCATCGGCACGGCGGCGGTGCAGAACATCCTGGGCGGCGAGGCCACCATGAAGCGCACCCGCCGCCCCGAGATCATGGGCGACGCGGCCCACGCCATCCTCACGCGCGACCGCTCCTTCAGCGGCCACTTCTGCATCGACGAGCAGGTGCTGCGCGAGCAGGGCGTGACCGACCTTTCGATGTACAGCGACTGCCCCGAGAGCGACCTGATTCCCGATTCCTTCATCTGAAGCGAACGGGGGGAGAGAAAGAGAAAGGCCCCGCCTGCCAGGCGGGGCCTTTTCACATCAGAGCTTGATGCGGCCCGAGGCCACCAGCTTGCGCGTGCTGGCCAGCTGTTCTTTCAGGAACTCGTTGGTGCGCGCCCCGTCCCAGCCCACCGCGTCAAAGCCCAGCTCGGACAGCTTGGCCTTCACTTCGGGCAGCAGCACGATGCGGTTGATCTCGCGCGTGAGCAACTGCACCACGGCCGGCGGCGTCTTGGCCGGCGCGAACAGGGCGCCCCAGCCGGGCATGTCCACCTCGGGGTAACCCAGCTCGGCGAAGGTGGGCACGTCGGGGTAGCTGGGCGAGCGCTCTTTGGTGGCCACCGCCAGCGCGCGGATGCGCCCCGGGTAGCGGCGCGCGCCGCCCACCGAGGTGAACGAGGCCTGCACCTGCCCGGCCAGCACGTCCAGCAGCGCCGGCGTCTCGCCCTTGTAGGGTACGTGCACCGTGTTGATGCCGGCCGCCATGTTGAACAGCTCACCCACGAAGTGCCCGCCGCTGCCCGGCCCGTAAGAGGCGTAAGACAACTGACCCGGACGCGTCTTGGCGATGGCCACGTAGTGCTTGAGCGTGGACGCCGCCAGCGACTCGCTGATGCCCAGCGCAATCGGCGTGAGCGCCAGCATGCTCACCGGCACGAAGTCCTCCACCTTGTAGGGCACCTTGTCCAGCAGCACCGTGTTGCTCAGGAAGGCGCTGTAACCCACCATCAGCGTGTGCCCATCGGCCGGGGCCTGCGCCACCGCCGCCGCCGCGATGGCACCGCTGGCGCCGGGGCGCGACTCCACCACGCAAGGCTGGCCCAGGCGCTCGGTGAGCTTCTGGCCAATGAGCCGCATCATGGTGTCGTGCCCGCCGCCGGCAGCGGTGGGAATGACGATGCGAATGGGCGCCGTGGGGTAGGCCGGCGTGGCGGCGGGCGCGGTCTGCGCGTGGGCCGTGGTGGCCGCGCCACCCAGCGTGGCCAGGCCAGCGGCCAGGGCTTGTCGGCGGTTGATTGTCATCGCTTGTCTCCTTTTGTAAATGATTGGTTGAACCTTATAAAACAGCGTGTGCGGTGTCAAGGCTTCTTCAGACGGATGGCCTAGGGATTGCCCTGGCCCAGCTTCATTGACATCCCGCCTTCCGGTTTCGATAATTGGCCCAACCATTGAAAAAGGAGACGCCCCATGAGCTCGCGCCTGCGCCGCTGGGTCTTGCGCTTCGTGACCACCTGGGGCGCCTCGTTTGCCTTTCTGGTCCACGCGCCCGGCGCCATTGCCGCGCCACCTTCAGCCTTCTCCCCCTCGGCCCAGGCCGACGCTCACACACCCCATGGGACCTCTTCACGGAATCAAGATCATTGAAATGGCCGGGCTAGCCCCCGGCCCGTTTGCGGCCATGATGCTGGCCGACATGGGCGCGCAGGTGCTGTGCATCGAGCGCCCTGTCCCGCCCGGCCAGGCACCGGCCAAGCCGGCGGCCAACATCCTCTTTCGCAACCGGCGCTCGATTGCGCTGGACCTGAAAAAGCCCGAGGCGGTGGACACGCTGCGCCAGCTCCTCGACGGCGCCGATGCGCTCATCGAAGGCTTTCGCCCTGGCGTGATGGAGCGCCTTGGCCTGGGCCCCGACACCTGCCTGGCCCGCAACCCGCGCCTGGTCTATGGCCGCATGACCGGCTGGGGGCAAGATGGCCCCATGGCCCAGGCCGCGGGCCACGACGCCAACTACATCGCCCTGGCCGGCGCCCTGCACCCGCTGGGCACGGCCGATGCGCCACCGCCCCTGCCGCTGAACCTGATCGGCGACTTTGGCGGCGGCGGCATGTACCTGGCCTTTGGCATCGTCTGCGCGCTGCTGGAGGCCCGCCAGTCGGGCAAGGGGCAGGTGGTGGACGCCGCCATGGTGGACGGCACTGCCTCGCTCACCACCTACCTGCACGCCAACCGCGCCAAGGGCCGCTGGCGAGATGCGCGCGGGCAAAACGTGCTGGACGGCGCCGCGCCCTGGTACCACGTGTACGAGACGGCCGATGGCCAGTACGTCACCGTGGCCGCGGCCGAGCCGCAGTTTTACGCCGAGCTGATCCGCCGCCTGGGGCTGGAAGGCGAAGACCTGCCGGCCCAGCACGACCGCGCCGGCTGGCCACGCCTGCAGGCGCGCTTTGCCGAGCTGTTCCGCAGCCGCACCCGCGCCGAGTGGTGCGAGGCGATGGAGGGCAGCGACGCGTGTTTTGCACCCGTGCTGTCGCTCTCCGAGGCACCTGAGCACCCGCACCTGAAGGCGCGCGGCACCTTCGTCACGGTGGACGGCGTGGTGCAACCCGCGCCCGCGCCGCGCTTCAGCCGCACGCCAGCGGACGAGCCCAAGGCCTGGGTGCCCCCCGGCGCCGACGATGCCGCCGCCCTGGCCGATTGGGGCCTGGGCGCGCCTGAGCTGCAGCGCCTGCAAGCGGCCGGCGCCTTCGGCGCGGCCTGACACCGCCTGGGGCCACGCCCCGGGGGCCGCCTCAGGTGGCCCCCAGCACCTTCCACACCGAGGCCACGGCCATCACCGGCCGGTCGCCCACGCACAGGGTGCCATCGGTGAACACCACCGACGGCGACACCTGCCGCACCTCGGGCCGGAACTCAGCCCAGGCGCCCGCGGGCACATCGCCCAGGCGGCGCACCTGCATGCTCAGCGTCACGCAGCGCCCTTGCGAGGCCAGCGACGAGGCGCGGCCGGTGAACACGTCGGCCACGAACAGGGCCATGCCGTCGTGCAGCAGCGGCGCGTGCGCGCACAGGCGCGTGGGGTCGGCCTGGAACAGGCATGCCTTGAAGCCACTGGCCAGCGTGCGCTCGTGGGCCAGGCCAATGTGGCGGGCAAACGGCTCGCGCCACACGGCCACGTCCCAACCCACCAGCGAAGGCGCTGGCGCTGGCGGCACCGGTTCGTCAGCCCCGGCCGGCACGATGCGGTACACCGCTGCCGCCGTGGCCAGGCACTCATCGCTTGCGCGCAATTCGATGGTGAGAAACACCATCGTGCGCGTCACGCGCGTGGGCCGCACCTCGGCCTGCACCCGGGCGCCGCCCAGCGTGGCGCTGATGAACTGCACGTCCAGCGACAGCATCTCGGCGCGGGCGCCGGCCTGGGCCTGGGCCGCGGCGTCCAGCGCGGTGGCCTCGGCGGCGGCGCTGATCAGCGTCATCACCATGCCGCCGTGCAGACGCCCGCCGATGTTGAGGTGGTGCGGCGCCAAGTCCAGCGCCAAGGCGTTGGGCGCCACGCGCTCCAGCGGCCCGGTGTGCGCCAGGAACCCCATGGCGTCGGTCGTGGTGTTCATGGCTGCTCCCTCTGGGTGCCCAGCACGCCTTGGTCGATGAGGGCCTGAATGGCCTCGTCGCCCAGCCCCAGCACCTGGCGCAGCACCTCGTCGGTGTGCTGGCCCAGCGTGGGCGCGGCCTGCGGGTCGGCCACGGGGGTGCGGCTCAGGCGGTAGGGCGGTGCCAGGTTGGGCACCTGCCCTGCCGTGGGGTGGGGAATGGCGCTGAGCAGGCCGCGCTCGCGCACGTCGTCGCTGGTGAGCGCCTCGCCGGCCAAGCGCACCGCGCCCACCGGCACGCCGGCCGCGCGCATCACGCGCAGCCAGTGTTCGCGCGGCTGGGCGACGATGGCGTCTTGCAAGGCCTGGCGCAGGGCGTCGCGGTGGCGCGCGCGCTGGCGCGGCTCGGCGTACTCGCCTTCGGCCAGGTCGGGGCGGTTCAGCACGTCGCGCACCAGGCGCTGGTAGCTGCGCTCGTTGGCGCAGCACAGGTACAGCGGCGAGGTGGCGGTGGCGAACATGCCGATGGCCACCACCACCGGGCTGGAGTTGCCCACGCGCGGCGGCTCCTGGCCGGTGACGAGATAGCCCATGGGCCGGTAGCCCGCCATCTGCGCGGCCTGGTCGAGCATGGCCACTTCCACCAGTTGGCCCAGGCCGTCGCGCTGGCGCGCCAGCAGCGCGGCCTGCACGGCGTTGGCGGCCATCATGCCGGTGGTGATGTCGATGATGGGCGAGCCCACCACCACCGGGTCGGCCCCAGGGTGACCGTTGAGCGCCATCAACCCGCTCTCGGCCTGGGCGATGGGATCGAAGCCCACGCGCTGCGCCAGTTCGCCTTCGCGGCCGGCGGCGGAAATCGAGCAATAGATGAGGCGCGGGTGGCGCTTGGAGACGGTCTCGAAATCCAGGCCCAGGCGCTGCATCACGCCGGCCGAGAAGTTCTCCACCAGCACGTCGGCGCGCTCGATCAACTCCCAGGCCAAGGCCCGGCCGGCCTCGCTGTAGAGGTCAATCGTGAGGCCCTTTTTGTTGCGGTTGGTCCAGAGATAGCCCAGCGATTCACCGCCCAGGTCGGGCGGTTTGTGCGAGCGAAAGTCGTCACCGCCATTGGGCTTTTCGATCTTCCACACCTCGGCACCAAAGTCGGCCAGGATCTGGGTGCAATACGGGCCCGACAGAAAGTGGCTGAAGTCCACCACGCGCACACCGGCCAGTGGCAGAGGCGCATCGGCCGGGCGCAGGCGCGGCGGGGGCAAAGAGGCAATGGGCGGTGCGCTCATGGCTGCCGGGTCCATTTGGGGTTGTTGATGGCCAGCGCGTCGCCCAGCGTGGCGTGCAGGTGGGCCGCCAGGCCCGGGGTGTCCAGGGGCAGGCTGCCGTCGTCGAGCTGGCGCACCAGCGCGTCGTTCAGCGCGGGCAGCGCCTCGGTGGACTGCAACAGCTCGCGCAGGCGCGCCCACTCGGCCGCCTCCAGCGCGGCGCCCTGCTCGGCCTGGCGCTGCACGATGCGCAGCACGTTCACGCACACGCGGGTGTGAAAGCGGTGGTAGCCGTCCAGCGTGGGCAGCAGCTCGTGTTCGAGGTGGTCGGCCGTGGCCTGCACCAGCCGGGCCATGTCGGGCACGAAGACGGTCATGCGGCCTCCTGAATCAGTTGCATGAAGTCCCACAAGGGCTCTTCCAGGCGGCGACCCACGGCACTGAGTTCCACGCTGGCCGGGCGCCCGTCGGGCCGGGTGGCCGAGCCTCGGCGCGCGCAGGCAATGGCCCACTTGAGGTTGGAAAACGCTTCCCAGAAGCGCACGCGCGCCCGGTCCACCGGCTGGCCGCTGGCGGCTTCGTAAGCGGCGTACAGGTCTTCGCGTTCGCCAAAGCCGCCCACCTCGCCCGCGCCGCCGAAGCGCCACGAGCGCATGCACAGCACACCCAGGTCTTGCATGGGGTCGCCGATGCGGGCGATTTCCCAGTCGAGCACGCAGCGCACGCCCTCGGGCCCAACGATCAGGTTGCCGGTGCGGAAGTCGGCGTGCACCAGGGCCGGGGCCCAGTCGGTGGGCAGGTGCTCACGCACCCAGCGCTGCGCGAACGACAGCGCCGGGTGGCGCACGCCGCAGGCGGCCAGCAGGTCTGAGTACACCGCCAGCTCGTCAGCCGGCGAGAGGGTTTGCAGGAACCCCAGGCCTTGCAGTGGCAGGCGGTGGATGGCGGCCAGTATCTGCCCGCACTGGGCGGCCATCACGGCCCGCGCGCTGGCGAACGCGTCGTCGCGCACCAGCTTCTTGCCCAGCGTCTCGCCAGGCACGGCCTCGGTCACGTAGCCCTCGCCCAGGCCATCGGCCTCGGTCAGCACCAGGCGCACCACGGGCGCGGGCGCGCCGCCAGCTCGGGCCACGCGCATCACGGCGGCGTCTTCGGCGGCGGTGAGCTTGGGCACGCGGCCACGTGGCCCGGTGAGCGCGGGCGTTTGCTGCAGGATCAGCGCCTGGGTGGCGCCGCCACTCACCCAGTCAAAGGCCCAGGTGGTTTTGGTGGCCCCGCCGGTGAGGCGCCTCAGCCCCTGCACCTCGCCTTGCACCACGCCATCGCCTTGGCGCGAGAGCACGGCCTGCAGGGCCGAGGCCACGGCCTCGGGGTCGCGCGCGGTGGCCATCAGATCTTGCGGCCCGTGGCTTGCCAGAACGGGTCGCGCAGGCGGCGCTTGAAGATCTTGCCGCTGTCTTCGCGCGGCAGGCTGGCGTGAAAGTCCACCCGCTTGGGCACCTTGTACTTGGCCAGCCGCGCTTCCAGGTAGGCCTTGATGTCTTGCGCCGTGAGCTGGGCGCCGGGCATCAGCTCCACCGCCGCGGCCAGCGATTCGCCAAAGTCTTCGTCGGGAATGCCGAACACCGCGCAGTCCTGCACACCGGGGCACTGGGTGAGCACCATCTCGATCTCGGCCGGGTAGATGTTGGTGCCACCGGAAATCACCATGTCCGAGCGGCGGTCGCACAGGTAGAGGCGGCCGTTCTTCAGGTAACCCACGTCGCCCACGCTGATGAGGCCGTCGCGCTCGACGCTCTTTCGCTTCTCGGGGTTGTTGAGGTAGGTGAAGTCGGCGTAGGCCGGCACACGCATGTAGATCTCGCCGGGCTCGCCATCGGGCGCGGGCTGGCCGTCTTCGCCATAGAAGGCGATGCGCGTGCCCGGCGTGGGCACGCCCACCGAGCCCGGGTGTTCCAGCCAGTCTTGCGGGGTGGCCAGGGTGGCGGTGCCCACCTCGGTGCCGCCGTAGGTCTCATAGACCACCGGCCCCCACCAGGCCATCAGCTCTTGCTTGACCTCGCGCGGGCACGGCGCACCGGTGTGGGTGACCCACTTGAGCGAGGACACGTCATAACGCTCGCGCACCTCGCGCGGCAGCTTGAGGATGCGCACGAACATGGTGGGCACCATCACCGCGTTGGTGATGCGGTGCTTCTCGATGAGCGCCAGCGTTTCCTCGGGGTCGAACTTGGACTGCATCACCAGCACCTCGGCCAGCCCGAAGGCCTGGCGGCCGTAGGCGTTGGGCGAGGCGTGGTACAGCGGCCCGGTGACCAGGGCGCGCACGCCCTGCTCCACGCCGTACACGCGCTTGATGAGGTCGGCATACACCTGGCTTTGCTCGGGCGAGGCCGGGTCGCGCTTCACGCCCTTGGGATGGCCGGTGGTACCCGAGGTGTAGATCATGGTGGCGCGGCTGCGCTTGGGCGGCTCGGCCCAGGGCTCGAAACCATCGGCCCACTGCGGCCAGGCCACATCGCCCGGCGCCACCTGGCAGGCGGCGTCGGCAATGCCGTAGCGCTGTTGCACCTCGGGCGGGGTGGGCACCACCAGCAACTCGATGCCGGCCGGGATCTGGTCGCGCAGCGGCGCCAGCAAATCGGCGTGCGCCACCAGCACCTTGGGGCGCGAGTCGTTCAGGATGTAGACGGCCTCATCCGTCTTGCCGTGCCAGTTCAGCGGCACGGCGTAGGCGCCAATGGCGCCCGCGGCCTGCAGCACCTCGAAGAAGGCGAAGTCGTTGCGCAGCAGCAAGGCCACGGTGTCGCCCTCGCCAATGCCCATGCGCGAGAAGCCGGTGGCCGCGCGCAGGCCGCGCTGCACCAGTTCATCGCGCGGCAGGCCGCGTTCGTCCAGGTAAATCATGGCGGTGCTCATGCTCTTGTCTCTCTCTCTTTCTGTGTATCGGGTGCCAGGGCAGGGCCTCAGGCGGCCGTGCCTTGCGTCAGCAGCGCGGCCAGGCGGGCGGCATGGGCATCGCCGTCGCCCAGCAACTGGTCCAGCACGTGAATGCGCCGCAGGTAATGGCCCACAGCGTATTCCTCGGTCATGCCAATGCCACCGTGCAATTGAATCGCGTGCTGCGCGAGTTGCCGCGCGTGGCGGGCCACCGACAGCTTGGCGCGGTGCAGGTCAAGGTGGGCGCCTTCGCTGCCCGGGTCGTCCACCGCCACCGCAGCGGTGATGGCCATGCTCTTGGCCAACTCCAGGCTCACCAGCATTTCGGCGGCGCGGTGGCGCAGGGCCTGGTTCTGGCCGATCAGGCGGCCGAACTGCTGGCGGGTGTTGAGGTAGTCCACCGCCAGGCGATAGGCCGCGCGCATGGCACCGGTCATGTCGGCGCAAATGGCGGCGATGCCCATGGCCAGCGTGCCGTCGATGGCGGCCAGGGCGCGCGCCGAATCGGCGGCATCGCCCAGGGCCTGGGCACGGGCGCCGGTGAGCTTGAGTTCACCGGCCATGCTGTCGTCCACCAAGGGGTAGGCGCGCACTTGCACGCCCGGGGCCTTGGCGTCCACCAGGAAAAGGGCGCAGCCTTCGCGCTGGGCGGCCTCGCCGCTCAGGCGGGCGCTCACCACGAAGCGGTCGGCCAGGGGCGCGCCCAGCACCAGCGACTTGGCGCCGCTCAGCACCCAGGCATCGCCCTCGCGGCGGGCGGTGGCCTGCACCCACCAGGGCGCGTGGCGGCCAGCGGCCTCGTCGTGCGCCCAGGCCAGGCGGCAAGCGCCCTCGGTCACGGCGGGCAGGCACTCGGCGCGCTGCGCCTCGCTGCCGGCCAGGCGCACGGCGGTGGCGCCCAGCACCAGGGGCAGGTAGGGCTCCAGCGAGAGGGCCGCGCCGAGTTCTTGCATCACCGGCAGCAGGTCTTCGGCGCGGGCACCAAAACCACCATCGGCCTCGGCCACGGGCAGGCCCATCAGGCCCAGCTCGGCGAGCTGCGCCCAGGTCTGGGGGCAATGGCCTTCGGGGCTGCTGGCCAAGGCGCGGCGGCGCTCGAAGCCGTAACGGTCGGCCAGCAGGCGGGCCAGGCTGTCGCGCAGTGCGCTTTGTTCGTCGTTCAATTCGAATTGCATGGGGCGTCGTCCTCAACCCAGGATGAACTTGGACAAGATGTCCTTCTGCACCTCGCTGGTGCCGCCATAAATGCTGGCCGCGCGCGAGTAGAAATAGCGCGGCGTGAGCGGGCCGTGCGCGGTGTCGTCGCTGCCGCGGCGCTCCAGCCCCGAGGGGCCGGCAATGCGGGCCAGCAGCGCGTTGACGTCTTGCTGCAGCTCCACGCCCTTGAGCTTGAGCACCGAGGCGAAGGCCGGCAGTTCCTGCTGCGCCGAGGGCGTGAGCAGGAAGCGCCAGTTGGTCACCTCCAGTGCGCGAATCTCGGCGTCCAGCGTGGCCAGTTCGGCCTGCAGCTTGGGGTCGTCGATCAGGCGGCCCGCGCCTTGCGGCGTGCGCTCGGCCACGGCGCGCGCATGGTCCAGGCGCTCGCGGCACAGGCCCACGTTGGCGATGCCGGTGCGCTCGTTGCCCAGCAAGAACTTGGCGCAGTCCCAGCCCTTGTTTTCCTGGCCCACCAGGTTGGCCACGGGCACGCGCACCTCGTCGAAGAACACCTCGTTGAGGTGGTGCTCGCCGTCGATCGAGGTGATAGGGCGGATGGTGATGCCGGGCGATTTCAGGTCGATCAGCAGGAAGGAAATGCCCTCTTGCTTGCGCGCCTCGGGGTCGGTTCGCACCAGGGCGAAGGTCCAGTCGGCCCAGTGGGCGGTGGTGGTCCAGATCTTCTGACCGGTGACGATGTAGTGGTCGCCCTCGCGCCGCGCGGCGGTGCGCAGCGAGGCCAGGTCAGAGCCCGAGCCCGGCTCGGAGAAGCCCTGGCAGAACCAGAGGTCAAGGCTGGCGAGCTTGGGCAGGAAGTGCTCGCACTGCTGCGGCGTGCCGAACTTCATGAGCACCGGCCCCAGCATGGTGATGTTGAACACCTGCGGCAGCGGCGCGGGCGCGCGGTAAAGCTCGTCCATCAGGATCAGGCGCTCGGCCTGGCCCAGTTCGGCCCCGCCGAAGCGGCGCGGCCAGTGCGGCGCAGCCCAGGCGCGCTCGTTGAGGATGCGCTGCCAGCGCACGGTGTCTTCCTTGCGCGGCGGGTGGCCGGCGCGCAGGCGATCGCGAATGTCTTGCGGCAGCCGCTCTTGGATGAAAGCCCGCACCTCGGCCCGAAAGGCCTGTTGCTCGGCGGTGAGTTGGAGGTCCATCGAATGTCCTGTTGTCTGGGGTTGACGCTTGTTCCAGTCCGGTCGCATTATTATGGTTCAACCAATAAAACCTGACAACCCGAATCTGGCACGCCAAGGCCCGTCCGTCACGAAGGTGACCCTGTATTACGATCGCCCAAAAGAGGTTCATCCAATGCCAAGCAAATCCCCGGCGGCCACCGCCACCCGCGCCAGTGCCGCCAGCAAAGCCCCCACGCCAACCGCGCGGGGCCCGGTGTTCCAGCCCGTTCGCACGCGCCGCGCCTTTGAGGTGGTGTGCGACCAGATTCGCCAGCAGATCGCCCGTGGCGACCTGCGTCCCGGCGAGCGCCTGCCCGGCGAGAAAGAGCTGGCCGAGCAGTTCGACATCAGCCGCATCGCCGTGCGCGAGGCGCTGCGCAGCCTGGAGGCCGCCGCCGTGGTGGAGGCCCGCACCGGCCTGAACGGCGGCTTCTTCATTCGCGACAGCAACAGCGCCGGCCTCACGCAAAGCGTGCAAGACATGGTCTCGCTGGGCCAGGTCTCCATCTCGGACGTGACCGAGGCCCGGGTGGAACTGATGGGCGTGGCCATTCGCCTGGCCTGCGCGCGCGCCACCGAGGAAGAGCTGGACGCCATCGAGGCCGACATTGACCACCACACCGAGCTGTTCCGCGAGCGCGGTGGCTCGCGCAACACCAAGTCGGTGATCGAGTTCTACCGCCTCATCGCGCGGGCCACGCACAACAACGTGATCTTGATGATGGTGGACGCGCTGTCGGAGATCATCCGCGAGCTGCTGGCCCACATCGACCCGCAGCCCCGGCAAGACATCATGCTGGTGCGCCGCCAGGTGCTGGCGCTGCTGCGCGCGCGAGACCCCGAAGGCGCCAGCGCCGCCATGGCCCAGCACCTGCGCAAGGTGAGCGAGTACCTGGAGAGCGAAAGCCAGAAGAAGACAGCGGCCAAGGCCACGGCGAAAGCCAAGGCGACCGCCAAGGCCAAGGCCCGCGCCTGAAGCGGGCTCAGGCCCTCAGCGCATCCCCTGCATCGCGCGCGTGCCGCGCGATGCGCCAGCCCTCCACCATGGCCGGGCCCAGGGTGGTGCCGGGGCCAGGGTAGCGGCCCTGCATCACCGAAGCAGCGTCGTTGCCGCAGGCGTACAGACCGGGCAGCGGCAGCCCGGCCGCATCGAGCACGCGGCCGTGCACATCGGTCACCAGCCCCGCGCTGGACGCGGCATCGCCCGGCCACACCGTGAGCGCGCAGAACGGCCCCGCCGCGATGGGCGCCAGGCAGGGGTTGGGCGTGTGCGCCGGGTCGCCATTGAAGCGGTCGAACACCGAGGCGCCTTTGCCGAAGTCGGGGTCTTCGCCGCGCCGTGCGCCTTCGTTGTAGCGGGCCACGGTGGCGGGCAAGGCACCGGCCGGCAGGCCCAGGGCCTGCGCCAGCGCGTCCAGCGTGGGCGCCTGTACCAGATAGCCGCGCGCCAGCCAGGGCCGCAGGTCGGTGGTGCCGGGGGGAATGGCACCCAGGCCGTAGCGCCGCACAAACGCCGCTTCGCACACCAGGTGGGCCGGCACCGCGCCGGCGCGCACCATGCCTTCGACGAAGTGGTGGTACGAGGCGGCCTCGTCCACGAAGCGCTGGCCTTGCGCGTTCACCGCGATCAGGCCGGGCTTGGCGCGGTCCAGAAAGAGGTGCGGGAACAGGCCGGTGCTGCCGTCGGCGCGGGGCACGCGCGACACCGGTTGCCAGAAGAAATTGCCCGGGTGCTGCTCGATGGCCGCGCCCAGTTCGCGCGCGCTGGCCACGCCGTCGCCGCGCACGCTGGGCGGTGCCAGCGGGTGCACCGGGGTGCCGGTCGGATCCAGCTCACGGCGCAAGGCCGCGTGGTGGCCCACGCCACCGGTGGCCAGCACCACGCCCACGCGGGCGCGCAGGGTGTGCTCGCCATCGCCGGCCGTGAAGCGCGCGCCCACCACCCTGCCCTGCTCTTGATCCAGCCCGGTCAGGCGCCAGCCAAAACGAATGTCCACGCCCGCTTGCCGCAGGCTGTGAAAAAGCCGCGCCACGAGGGCGTTGCCCATCACCAGCCGCGTGCCGCGCGGGTAGCGCAGGCGGTCTGCGGCGTAACGCAACACCAGCCGCGCCGAGTGCGAGAAGTGCCGCCACGAGCGGTAGCGGTTGAGCAGGGCCGTGATGTCGGCCTTGCCCACCATCATGCCGCCCAGCACCATGAACTCGGGCAGCGGTGGCCGCACGCGAACGAAATCGCGCCCGAGCAGGCGGCCGTCAAACGGCAGGGGCGACACGGCCCGCCCGCTCACCGCCGCGCCGGGCAGTTGCGGCAGGTAGTCGGGGTGCATGCCCGAGCTGGCAAAGGCCACGGCGCTGCGGGCCTGCAGGTCGCCCAGCGCCTGCGCGGCCGTGGCGAAGTAGGCCTCGCGCCGGCCGCGCGCGTCCAGCGGGCCGATCAGGGCGTGCAGGTACTGCCGCGCGGCGTCCACCGTGTCGCCATGGCCGGCGGCCTCGCCCTGCGGGTTGCCTGGCACCCACAGGGTGCCGGCCGAGGTGGCGGTGGTGCCGCCCACTTGCTCGCTGGCCTCGCAGAGCACCACGCGCAGTCCATCGAGCGCGGCCACCAGGGCGGCGGTCATGCCACCAGCCCCGGCGCCCACCACGATCAGGTCGGGCTGGCTGGCGTGGCCCTGGCTCATGCCAGCGTCCAGTGCAGCAGGCTGTAGGGCGGGTTGGCCTGGGGGTGGTGCTCAACCACGCCGCGCACCTCAGCGCCGATCTGCACCGGCTGCATTGGGTCGCCCAGCAGGTTGCCCACCATGCGCACCAGGCCGGCGTGCGGCAGCTCCACCAGCACGGCCAGGTAGGGGCCGTGGTTCTTCAGGCTGGCGTGCGCGGGGTGCCAGACGCGTTCCCAGCTGTAGATGCGGCCCTTGGGTTCCACCTCAACCCACTCGGGGTCGAAGGCGTGGCAGCGGTGGCAGATCCACTCAGGGCCGAACTGCCAGGTGCCGCAGTGGGCGCAGCGCTGCACCAGCAGCTTGCCTTCGCGCAGGCCGGCCCAGTACGGGGCCGACAGACCATCGGGCTCGGGCACCGGAATGGGCAGGCCTTCGGGCAGGTAGGAAGTGGTCGAGGGAGTGGTGGTGGGGGCGCTCACAGCACGGCCTCCGATCCGAACATGAGGTTGCTGGCGGGCGCCACCATGGGGCCGCCCACCACCAGGGCCACGTCGTGGCGCGGGGCCTGGCTGGTGGAGGTGCCGCGCACCTGGCGCACCGCCTCCAGCACCAGCTCGAAGCCGTGCATGTAGCACTCGGCCAGGTTGCCGCCGCTGGTGTTCAGCGGCAGACGGCCCTTGGGCGCGGTGAGGTTCTCCAGCGTGAGGAAGTCGTTGGCCTCTTCGGGCTTGAAGAAGCCGTGCTCGGCCAGGGCCATGACCACGCCGCCGGTGAAGTTTTCGTAGCTTTGCACCACGCCCACGTCGGCCGGGGTGACGCGGGCCATGTCGTACAGGTCGCGCGCCACGGTGCCGAAGTTGGCCGAGGCGTACTCGGCCGAGTTGTGCGGGTGGGCCGCGAAGCGGTAGCCCGCGCCCGAGGCGGCGCCCAGCAGATAAACCGGCTTGTTGGGGAAATCGCGCGCACGTTCGGCGTCCACCAGCACCAGGGCGGCGGCGCCGTCGTTTTCCATGCAGCAGTCAAACAGGTGGAAGGGCTCGGCGATCCAGCGCGACTCGTCGTAGCGGGCCTCGTCCAGCGGGCGGCCGTGCATCACCGCGCGCGGGTTGGCCTGGGCGTGGTGGTACGAGGCCAGCGCAATGGCGCGCAGCGCCTCTTGCCGCACGCCGTGCTCGTGCATGTAGCGCTGCACCCGCATGGCAAAGCGCTGCGGCGGCGAGAGCACGCCGTAGGGCATGAGGTAGGCCTTCTCGCCCGAGGCCGTGTTCACGCCCGTGGTCTGGCCGAAGCGGCCGTACTGGCCCTGGGCCAGCGAGCGGAACACCACCACGCAGTCGGCCTGCCCGGTGGCGATGGCCGCCGCGCCGTTGGCCACGGCTGCGCAGCAACCCCCGCCGCCACCGCCCCATTGCATGGTGGCGGTGCGCAGGCGCGGCAGGCCCAGCGCGGCGGCCAGGCGGGTGGCCTCGCTGCGGTCGTCGCTGTACGAGGCGAAGCCGTCGATCTGGCGCGGGTCCAGGCCGGCGTCGGCGCAGGCGGCCAGGATGGCCTTGAGCGCGAGCTTGAACTCGGCGTAGGGCGACTGGCCGTGCTTGTAGTACGGGGTCTCGCCAATGCCGACCACGGCCACGCGGCCACGCAGGGTGCGCTCGCCGCTCATGTGGTGATGCCCGCCTTGCGGATCACCTCGCCCCAATGCTTCATCTCACCGGCGATTCGCTGCTCCATCTCTTTGGGGGTGCTGCTGCGGGCTTCGATGCGGCGCTCGGTGAAGAGCTTTTGCACCTCGGGCCGAGCCACCGAGGCCACCACCGCGCTGTTGAGCTTGGCCAGCAGGTCGGCCGGCAGCCCCTTGGGGCCAAGCAGGCCGAACCAGGCGGTGCTGGCAAAACCGGGCACCTCATCGGCGATGGCCGGCAGGCCGGGCACCACGTCGGTGGGCGCGGGCGTGGCCACGGCCAGGTAACGCACCTTGCCCGAGGCCAGCATGGACGCGCCGTCCAGCCCGGTGACGAAGGCCGCGTGCAGCTGGCCGCTGGCGAAGGCGGTGAGCATGGGCGCGCCGCCGTTGTAGGGAATGTGCAGCAGCTTCAGGCCGGCCTTGTCGTTGAAGTGCTCGCCCGTGAGGTGCGACAGCGAGCCGTTGCCCACCGAACCGTAGTTGAGCTTGTCGCCCTCGCGCTTGGCATAGGCCAGGAACTCCTTGAGCGTCTTGGCCGGGCTGTCCACCGGCACGGCCAGGATCATGGGCGTGAGCGCCACGGTGGAGATGGGCGCCAGGTCGGCCACCGGGTCGTACGGCACCTTGCGCAAGAGCGAGACCACGGCGTTGGGGCCGGTGTTGCCGAAGACCAGGGTGTAGCCGTCGGGCGCGGCCTTGGCCACGATGTCGGTGCCGATGGTGCCGCCCGCGCCAGCGCGGTTGTCGATCACCACCGGCTGGCCCAGCAGCTCAGACAAGGGTTGCTGAATGGCCCGCGCGAGCTGGTCGGTGGAGCCCCCGGCCGGGTACGGCACCACCACGCGAATGGGGCGCGAGGGGTAGGCCTGGGCATGCGCCGTGAGGGCCGGCGCGGCCAGCAGGGCCGCGGTGGCGCCCGCGAACTGGCGGCGGTTGAGGTGGTGTCGGCTCATGGTGTCTCCTTCTGTGGGTGGCGGTGGGATGGGCGTTGTCTTCTTGTGCGGAATCGGGCCCGGGCTCAGGGCACGTAGCCAAACCCCTGGCCGAGCTTGGCCTTCATGACCTCGGCACCGGCCTGCTTCCAGTCACCCCCGGCGGGGATGGTGATGGAGATGGCGCGCCACAGGAACTGGTCGGGGTCGGTGGCCGAGACCGGGCGCTGGCCATCGGCCGCGAGGCGTTTGAGGGAATCGAGCAGCAGGCGGCGGGTGCGCACGATGCCGGTGTCGGTGGTGCCCAGGTGCTCCTGGCTGCGGTCGTAAATGGCCGCCACGCCCGACTGGCAGGCCGCGTCTTGCACCCACAGGCCCGGCAGGCCGGCGTTGTACTTCTTGGCCAGTTCGGCGCTGAACTGGTAGGCGTTGCCGCGGTTGAAGACGCTCCAGTAGGTGTGGTATGGGTCGGTGCAGGGGCGCTTCTCGAACGAGTCTTCGGACGAGTGGCCGGTCTGCCGACCGGCGTGGCCTTCCTTGAACACCTTGCGGGTCTTTTCGTAGAAGGGCTGGTCAGGGTGGTACGAGAACATCAGGCACAGGGTGTGCTCGTCGTCGATCGGCACCCAGGCGTGGCCGCTGAGTTCGGGGTACTGGCTCTGCGGGGGCACCAGCGTCCAGAAGGGCATCATGTACTGGTTGACGCGGATGTAATTGGCGTCGTCGCCCACCTGGCGGCGCGAGGCGATGCTGACGCCGGCCTCGTGCACCGAACACTCAAACGTGGGCGCCAGGTCTTGCGCCTGCTTCCACTGGTTGATGATGCCGCTGTTGTCGGCGCGGCCATGCAGGATGGCGGCGTGGGCCGAGTCGATCTCGCCTTCCAGCGCCTGCAGCCAGTTGCACTCTTGCACGCGCACCGACAGGGCCACCTGCTCCTCGGGCACCATGTTCCATTCCACCGAGGGCAGCGGCGGGGCCTGCTCGGGCTCGGGGCCCATGTAGGTCCAGAGCACGCCGTTGCGCTCGCGCACCGGGTACGACTTGATGCGCATGGCCGCCGGCATGCGCGAGTTGGCCGGTTCGGCCGGCATCTCCAGGCAGCGGCCCTCCACCGAGAACTTCCAGCCGTGGTACACGCAGCGCAGGCCGCCGTCTTCGTTGCGGCCGAACACCATGGGCGCGCCACGGTGCGGGCAGGCGTGGTCCACCAGGCCCACGCGGCCTTCGTTGTCGCGGAAGGCCACCAGGTCTTCGCCCAGCAGGCGCACGCGGTAGGGCTGGCCATCGGCCGGCACGTCCTTGGCCAGCAGGAAGGGAATCCAGTACAGGCGCATGAGCTGGCCCATTTCGGTGCCCGGGCCCACGCGCACCAGGCGCTCGTTGTCTTCGCGACTCAGCATGTTGTCATCTCCATATTGGTAGTACCATTGATAAATCGTACCACTAGCCAGATGCAACAGCAATCCCGGTTGTCACCTGTCCGTCACCCAGCCCCCAAACGCGCACTCGAACCGCCATGAACCCGCAAACCCTGATCCTTCGCCAGATTCGCCTGGAAGCCGATGGCACGGCTTCGTTTGACCTGCACGCCCGCGACGGCGGCGAGCTGCCGCCCTTCACGGCCGGAGCGCACATCGACGTGCAGGTGCCCAACGGCCCCCGGCGCAGCTACTCGCTGGTGGGCTCGCCCACGCGGCGCGAGCGCTACCGCATCGCCATCAAGCACGCGCCCGACAGCCGCGGCGGCTCGCGCTGGTTCCACGAGGTGGCGCGCGTGGGCATGGCCCTGCAGGTGCACGGCCCGCGCAACCAGTTCGAGCTGGTGGAAAACGCGCCCTTCACCGTGCTGGTGGCCGGTGGCATTGGCATCACGCCGCTGCTGCCCATGGCCGAGCGCCTGAACGCGCTGGGGCGCCCCTGGGTGCTGCACTACACCGCCCGCCTGGGGCGCGAGATGGCCTTTGTGCGCGAGCTCACGGCGCTGCAGGCCGCAGGCCTTGGCCAGGTGCACTTGTGCCGCACCGGCGAAGGCGACGCCCGGCTGGACCTGCCCGCCATCGTGGCCCAGGCCCCGCAGGGCAGCCACTTCTATGTGTGCGGACCCAACGGCCTGATCGACGCGGTGATCGACGCCACCGCCGCCCTGCCGCCCGAGCAGGTGCACCACGAGCGCTTTGGCGCCACGCAGGCCGCGGCCATTGGCGGCGGTTATGAAATCGAGCTGGCCCGCAGCGGGCGGCGCCTGCCGGTGGTGGCCGGCCAGTCGATGCTGGACACCTTGCTGGACGCGGGCGTGGACGTGCCGTTTTCTTGCACGCAAGGCATTTGCGGCAGCTGCCGCATCGAGGTGCTGGACGGCCTGCCCGACCACCGCGACGAGTGCCTCAGCGACGACGAGCGCCAGGGCAACCGCTGCGTGATCGCCTGCTGCTCGGGCTCGCGCAGCGCGGTGCTGACCTTGGACCTCTAAAGCCTGTTCGTCGCCCGGCCGCCGCCGGGCGCCAGGCTCAGCCCTGCTGCCAGCGCGCCAGCAGGTCGGCCACCGCCACGGCGGCCTTGGGCGCCGGGCCCTGGATGCGCGCTGGCGTGCGCGACAGGCGCGGCGCGGGCGCGGTGTGCACCACACCGTCCACCGGCACGAAGGCGCCACGCGCCTGCAGGTGCGGGTGCTGCGCGGCCTCGCTCAGCGGCAGCACGGGCGAGAAGCAGGCGTCGGTGCCTTCCAGCAGTTCACACCACTGGGCGCGGGTGCGGGTGCGGAAGATGCCAGCGAAGGCCTCGGCCATCTCGGGCCAGCGGGCGCGGTCGTTCTGCGCCTGGCGCAGGTGCTCGGGCAGGCCCACCTTCTCGCACAGCAGTTCAAAGAACTTGGGCTCGATCGGCCCCAGCGACACAAAGCCGCCATCGGCCGTTTCATACACGCGGTAATACGGCGCACCGCCATCGAGCATGTTGCTGCCGCGCTGCTCGGTGTGCGTGCCGCGCAGGGCCTGCACCTGAAACAGGCTCATGAGCGAGACCACGCCGTCGCAGATGGCGGCGTCCACCACCTGGCCACGGCCGCTGCGCTGGGCCTCGATCACGGCCGAGAGAATGCCCACCACCAGGTACAGGCTGCCGCCGCCGTAGTCGCCCACCAGGTTCAGCGGCGGCACGGGCGCGCGCCCGGCCTCGCCAATGGCGGCCAGGGCGCCAGCGATCGAGATGTAGTTGATGTCGTGCCCGGCGGCCTGGGCCAGCGGGCCGTCTTGACCCCAGCCGGTCATGCGGCCATAGACCAGGCGCGGGTTGCGCTTGGCCACCGCATCGGGCCCCAGGCCCAGGCGCTCCATCACGCCGGGGCGAAAGCCCTCCACCAGCACGTCGGCCAGGGCCAGCAGGTCCATCACCTGCGCCACGTCGGCGGGGTTCTTCAGGTCCAGCAACACGGTCTGGCGGCCGCGGCCGATGATGTCTTTGGGGTCGCCCAGGCGCGCGCCGGGCCGGTCCACCCGGATCACCTCGGCGCCCAGGTCAGACAGCAACATGCAGGCGAACGGCCCCGGGCCGATGCCGGCGAATTCAATGACACGGACGCCGGCAAGGGGGCCGGTGGCAGACGAGGTGTTGCTCATGGGAATGGCTTTCTTCAACGAGGGAATCAGTGGGCGAACCGGCTGGCCGAGCCGCCCAGAATGAGGCCCACCAGCACCAGGCTGATGGCGGCAAAACCAAGGTTGGCCTTCATGCTCACGGTGAGCAGCGGCAGGCCCGAGAAGCGGCTGGCGGTGAGGCTCACCACCGAGAAAGGCGTGGTCACCACGGCCAGGCCCAGCCCAGCCAGCACCGCCAGCACATGCGCCGTGGGCGGCAGGCCAACGGCCATGGCCGGAAAGGCGGCGGCCACCACGATGCCCGACAAAATGGGGTGCACCGAGGTGCACGAGAGCATCACCACCGCCGCCGCCAGGAACAGGCAGGCCAGCATGGGATACGGCGCCAGGGCATGCGCCAGGGGCTGTGTCCACGCCACCGGAATGGCCGCCGCGATCACCGTGCCCGCGCAGCCCGAGGCCATGAGCATGCGCACCTCGCCAGCCAGCGATTGAAAGCCCCGAAAGTCTTGCAGCACCTGCGCCGAGGCGTCGCGCCAGGGGCGGCGCTGCGGCCCCAGGTACACCGTGATCGCCACGGCCGCGATGGGCGCCATCGTCACGATGAGCGCCGCGATCGGCACCCGCGCCCAGGCGCTCAGGGCCACGGCGCCGCACAGAAACACCAGCATGCCCAGCGCCACCGGCCAGGCCAGCCGCGCCAGCGCGCCCCACTGCACCAGCTCGCCAGCGGCGGCCTCGCCGCGGCGGCGCGAGACGCGGTCCAGCGCATAGCCCAGCAGCAGGCTGGTCAGGGCCAGCAGCACCGCGTAGGGGAAGATGGCGCCCCAGCTCAGGCCCGGGCTCAAGGCCAGCAGGATGCTGATGTTGCTGTACATCGGGCTCCACAGATTGGCCGCCGCGTAGCCCCGCGAAATGCCCTGGAAGCACTCGCGCCGGGCCTCAAGGTCGGTGTCGGGCAACTGCGACGCGGCCTCCATCAGCATGCTGATGCCCGCAAAGCCCAGGAAGCCGCCAAACACCTGGCTGGCAATGGGCAGGGTGACGCGGCGCTGGCGGGGCGGCACGGCCAGCAGGCGGCGCACCACCTCGCGCAAGAGCTGCACGCGCTGCGCCGCGCGCGACAGCAGCGACACCGACAGCAAGATGGCCGAGATCAGCCCCCCGATGCGAATGCCGTTCTCCAGCGCCAGCCAAGGGTCTGGCCCCCAGGGCAGCAGGGCCAAGGTGGCCAGCACCAAGGCCCACACCGTGCGGCGCAAGCCCACCGACATGGGCGACCGCGCCCCCAGCATGAACACGCCACCGGCCGCCGCGATGGCCCATGGCCCCAGGTGGCTGGGCCACACCATGTCCAGCACGGTGAACACCACCACCAGGGCCTGCCCCAGCAGCACCAGGCGAGAACGGGCGGTCACCATGGGAAGTGGTCAATTGCTTTGCCAACACGCATCGGGCAAATATACAATGTTTTGGCTCAACCATTGATGCATTGATGACAGCACCACCGGGTGGCCTGCCCCATCATCCAGGCATCCCCACTGACCGAACCTGCCCCATGCGAGAACGCCTGCACACCCGCTCCATCGAGTTCAACGGCTACCGCCGAGACGATGGCCTCTGGGACATCGAAGCCGAGCTGCGCGACCTGCGCCACTACGACACCCTCACCCCCGGCAAAGGCCTGCTGCCCGCGGGCCAGCCGGTGCACCACATGGCCATCACCCTCACCCTGAACGACGAGTTCGTGGTGCAGGACGTCTCGGCCAAGATGCTGTCCACCCCCTTTGGCATGTGCATGGAAATCCAGGACAGCCTCAAGCCCCTGGTGGGCGCGCGCATCGGCTACGGCTGGCGCAAGGCCATCAGCGAGCGCATCGGCGGCGTGCAAAGCTGCACCCACCTGCGCGAGCTGCTGGTGAACATGGCCACCGCCGCCTTGCAGACCATCCCCATCTGGCACGTGCAGCAGCGCAAGAAACAGGGCCTGCCGCCCAGCGACGAGCGCCCGCACTACCTGGGCCAATGCCACTCGTGGCGCCTGGACGGCCCGGTGGTGCTGCAGCACCACCCCCGCTTCCACCAACCCCAAACCACCCCACCCCAACAGGAGACCCCATGAGCCAGATCGAAGAGCGCCAGCCGCGCGGCATGTACTTTGAAGATTTCGAGATCGGCAAGACCATCGTCACCTCGCGCCGCACCGTCACCCTCACCGACATCGTCAACTTCGCCTGCCTCTCGGGCGACCACAACGCGCCCCACGTCGACCACGAGTTCTGCAAAACCCAGCCCTACGGCGAGCCCATCGCCCACGGCCCGCTGGTGCTGGCCATCGTGGGCGGCCTGCAATGCCTCAGCGGCATCAACGACGGCACCATCATCGCCATGACCGGCCTGGACAACTGGCGCATGCACCTGCCCGTGAAATCAGGCGACACCATCCACGCCCTCATCACCCCGGTGGAGAAAAAGCTCACCAGCAGCGGCACCAAAGGCATCGTCACCTGCGAACGCATCGTGAAAAACCAGCGCGGCGAAATGGTGCACTCGATGACCATCTCCAACATGTACAAGTGCCGGCCGGTGGCGGTGGCGGGCTGAGGGCAGGCGCCCCGTTCGACCCCATGCCCTGCGGCATTGCCCCACAGGCAGTGCCGCAGCAGGCCCCCGACCGGTTCAGGGCAGGGCCCGCTGGCTGACCAGCCTGAAATGCGCCGCGCCCTGGCGCTGCTCAAACGCAAACTTCACCTGCAGGCCCCCCCCCGCCGCCGCGCCTAGCGGGCCCACCAGTCCCACCTGCGCGGCCGTCGGCTTGACGATTTCCAGCTCCACCACAAAGCCCACGTCGTTCTTGAACGCGGTGCTGATGGCCAAGGCATTCCTGGCAAATGCCTGGTCGGGCACCTGCTCCAAGGTGGCCCACTGCCCCGCAAAGCCCAGGTGGCCACACACCATCGCGTCATGGGCCCGACGGTCCACCACCATGTGCACCCGGGTGCCCACTTGAAGGGTGACGTCAACCACGTAGGTGCCCGCCTGCCAAGCCGGCAACTGGTGTTGGGTCACCATCACCGCGTTGACCTCTTCCGCCGCCCTGATCTGATGGAGCGTGTCCCCCAAGGCAAGGGGCTGCGCCTGCGCCTGCGCCGCCCCTGCCGGCAGGCTGGTGCCCTGGCAACGCGCGGCAGCGTCCGCGGCCTCGCCTCGGTGGGTGGCCAGGGCACACCCCGCCAGCAGCACCAGCGACAGGACGACGGAGAAAAGAAGCCTCTTCGGTATCACCATGAATTCGTGCGCTCTGGCGCCGCGCCGGCTGAACACGACGGCAAGCCCAAGCGCCTGGCGACGATAGAAGAACCGGCGGCCCGGCACCATCGTGTCCATCGCCTGGCGCGATGAAGGCCCCGCAGGGGCATGCCATGAAGAAGGCCAAGCTCACCGAGGAGCCCATCGCCTTTGCCCTGCGGCGCGCCGTCGCCGGCCGGCCCATTCAACACCACCAACCACCGGGCAGGCGATAGCGTCGGCAAGCAAAAAGCCCGGTGGACATCCACCGGGCTTTTTTCAAGGGGTCAGGCAGCCGATCAGGCCAGGTCCATCTGCTTGGCCAGGATGTTGCGCTGAATCTCGTTGGTGCCGCCACCGATGGGGCCCACGCGCGAGTCGCGGAAGAACATCTGCATGTCGTACTCGTTCGAGTAGCCGGCGCCACCCATGATCTGCATGCCGATGTCGGCGCACTTGAAGTTGTTTTCCGAGGCCACGACCTTGGCGATGGACGCCTCGGTCACGGCGGGCAGGCCGGCGTCGAGCACGTCGGCGGTGCGGTAGACCATCTGGCGCGCAGTCTCCGACAGGATGAGCATGTCGGCCAGCTTGTGCTGGATGACCTGGAAGTCGGTGATGGGCTTGCCGAACTGCACGCGCTGCTTGGCGTAGTCGCGGGCGTACTCGGTGATCTTGAAGCAGTGGCCGGCGGAGATGGCGGCCAGGCCCAGGCGCTCCAGGCCCAGGCAGCTCATGATGTTTTTCCAGGCACGGCCTTCGCCGCCGAACAGGTTGGTGGCGGGCACGCGCACGTTCTCGAAGAAGATTTCGTTGGCGTGCGTGGTGCGCCGGCCCAGCATGGACAGCGGGCGGATGGTCACGCCCGGGGCCTTGGCGTCCACCAGCAGGGTGCTGATGCCCTGGTGGCGGCTGCCTTCGCGGTCGGTGCGGGTGATGACCACCAGGTAGTCGGCCACGTGGGCGCAGGTGATCCACACCTTGTTGCCGTTGAGCACGTACTCGTCGCCCTGGCGCTCGGCGAAGGTCTTGATACCGGCCACGTCAGAGCCGGTGCCGGGCTCGGACATGCCCAGGGCCAGCTTGGCCTTGCCGGCAATGATCTTGGGCACCAGTTCTTTTTGCAGCTCGGGCGTGCCGAACTTGGCGATGTGCATGCCGGCGTACACGGCCGAGGTGGTGATGGCCTGGGCAATGCCGGTGTAGTAGTAGCCCAGGGTTTCCAGGAACACGGCGATGTCGCGGTACGAGCCGCCCATGCCGCCGAGTGCCTCGGGGTAGAACAGGCCGATGTAGCCGGCGTCGGCCAGGGCTTCATAGGCCTCGTGCGGGAACTCGCGGTTCTCGTCCATCTTGCGGACTTTTTCCCACGGCAGGTGGCGGTTGAGCAGGTCCAGCACGCCTTCGCGCATCATGCGCTGGTCTTCGGTCAGGCCGACGGTGTTGATGAGGGACATGAGAGGGTCTCCAGGGTGGGGAAGAAAAACAAAAAGAGGTCAGTCGGCCGGGCGCGCCGCGAACAAAGGCCCGTCGCGGTACTGCAGCACCACCATCTCGACGGGCTGGCCCACGGCCAGCGGGCGGTCGTCTCGCTCAACCAGGCGGCACGCCAGGCGGATGCCGTTGTCCAGGTCAACGATGCCGCAGGCATAGGGCGACTCGGCCGCGAACACGGCGGGCGCGGCGTGGATGCGCGTCCACGAATACAAGGTGCCGCGCGGGCTCAGCTCGGTCCACTCGATTTCGGTGGACCAGCAGTGCGGGCACACCGGCTTGGGCGGAAAGGTCTGTTTGCCGCAGGCCTTGCAGCAGCTCGTCTGCCAGCGGCCCTGGCCCAGGGCCGACCAGAAGGTCTGCGTGAAGTCGGACAGGCGCGGGGGGTAGGCGCGATCGGCGTCGATCGCCACGGTGGCGAGGGTCATGGCTTGGCCTCCAGCACGTGAATGAGGGCGGCGTTGTAGTTGCCCAGCTCGCCCGTGGCGATGCCGAAGCGGGCGTTGGCCACCTGGCGCTCGCCAGCGCGGCCGCGCAGTTGCTCGGCCAGCTCGACGTAGTTGTAGAGCGAGGTGACGTAGGCCGGGTGGCCACGCGAGGTGAGGCCGCCCGAGGTGGAGATGGGAATGCGCCCGCCCAGGCGGGTCTCGCCTTCAAAGGCGGCGCGCGCACCCTGGCCGCTCGGCACCAGGCCCAGGGCCTCGCTCACCAGCACTTCCACGATGGTGCAGGGCGCGTAAAGCTCGGCCACGTCGATGTCGGCGGGCGACAGGCCCGCTTGCTCATAGGCGGTGGCGGCGGCCTGGCGGGCCGAGGTGAAGGCGATCATGTCGTTGGGCACGTCGCTGATCTGGTGCGTGCCGTCGTGGCAGAAGCCACGGCCGCGCACCAGCACGTAGGGGCGGCCCAGTTCCTTGGCCACGTCTTCGCTGGCCAGCACCAGGCAGGCCGCGCCGTCGCCGCGCGGGGGCACGTCGTACAGGCCCAGCGGTTCCACGATGGGGCGCTGGCCCACCACCTCTTCCAGGGTGATGGGTTTGCGGTACTGCGCCAGCGGGTTCAGGCTGGCGTGGTGGCGGTTCTTCACCGCCACCGAGCCGAGCTGCTCGCGGGTGGCGCCGTGCTCGTGCATGTAGCGCATGGCGTCCATGGCGTACCAGGCAATGGGCGTGAAGCCGGCGGAGGTGTGGAAGTCCACATCGCCGGTGGTGCGCATGCTGCTCATCATGTGCTCGGCCGCCGAGACCGCGCTTTCCATGTTGATGCCCAGCGCCAGCGACACGTTGGAGCGGCCCAGCATGATGTCGTTGCAGGCCTGGTCAAAGGCCAGCGCGGCGGTCATGCCGTTGCCCATCACCTCCATCACGTTGCCGCGGCACGACAGCCGCAACTGCCCCATGAGGAAGGTGTGGAAGTACTTCTGGCGCGTGTAGGGGCGCGGCAGCGTGAACACCAGGCTCTGGATGTCCTGCTTGTCCACGCCGGCGTCGCGCACCGCCTCGACCACGAGGCGGGTCATGATTTCGTGTTCCAGCGTCTGCAGCGCGGCGTCGTCGGCCGTCTGGTGACGGCCCACGGGAATGGCGCTGGCGCCGATGATGGCGACGTTGCGGCTCATCTCTTGGGCTCCCGGCTCAGGCGGTGGTGGGCGCCACGGCGCCGAAGGCGCCCGCGTCGCGCAGGGCCTGGATGCGCTCGGCATCAAAGCCCAGCACCTCGTGCAGGATGGCGTCGGTGTCGGCGCCCACGGCCGGCGCGGCCACCGAGGCCTTGGCCGGCGTGCGGTTCAGGCGCAGCGGCGTGGCGATGTTGGGAATCCAGCCCTTCACCGGGTGTTCGATGCGGTTCACCAGGCCGCGCGAGCGCGCCTCGTCAGACGCCAGGGCCTGCGCCAGGGTGCGCACCTGACCGCTGGGTACGCCGGCGGCGCGCAGCTTGGGCTGCCAGTGGCTCCAGGGGTGCTTGCCGAATTCCTCTTCCATCACCTTGAACAGGAAGTCGCGCTGCTCCAGCCGGTTGGCGCGCTTGGACAGCACCGGGTCGTGGGCAATGTCGGGGCGATCGAGCACCTGCTCGAACAGGCGCACGAAGATGCCGTCGTTGCCGCAGTTGATGTAGAAGGGCATGTCCTGGCACTGGAACACGCCCGAGGGGCAGGTGTCGGGGCTGGTGTTGCCGTTGCGCTTGGGCTCGTAACCCGTGGTGAGGTGCTGCATGGCGGCAAAGCCGGTCATGAGGATGGCCGTGTCGAACAGCGCCACCTCCAGGAACTGGCCCAGGCCGTCGCGCTGGCGGGCCATCAGCGCCAGCAAGATGGCGTTGGTGGCGCACATGGCGGTGCTGATGTCCATGATGGCCGAGCCGGTGCGAACGCCCTGGCGGTCGGGGTAGCCATTCATTGAGATAAAGCCGCTCTCGGCCTGGGCGATCGGGTCAAAGCCCAGGCGGTCGGCGTAAGGGCCGCTGCGGCCATAGGCCGACACCGAGCAATACACCAGGCGCGGGTTGATCTGGCGGCAGGTCTCGTAGTCCAGCCCGAAGCGCTCCATCACGCCAGTGGAGAAGTTTTCCACCAGCACATCGGCGTCGGCGATCAGGGCCTTGGCCACCTCAAGGCCCTGGGGCGATTTCATGTCCAGCCCGATGCTGCGCTTGTTGCGGTTGGTCCAGAGGTAAGGCGCGCCCTGGGCCGGCAGTTCGGGGTCGGCCGGCGGGTAGTAGCGGAAATCGTCGCCCTTGCCGGGCGCTTCCACCTTGATGACGTCGGCGCCAAAGTCAGCCAGCGTCATGGTGGCCAGGGGGCCAGCCACGAAGTGGGTGAAGTCAATGACGCGGATGCCATCGAGCACCCCTGGGCCTTTGGCGGCGGGTGCGTCCTGCGCGGGCAGTGCGTTGATGCGGGCTTGATCGAACACGGTTGTCCCCGATTCATGGTTTATTGGTCTGACCATTATACCTTTGACAAACATGTCACCAGCGCCACCCGCCGTGTTTGCACATGCGTGCCTCGGGGTTGCCTGCCGGTGATCACCGTTGCCACAAGGCCATTGGTCTTTTTGGCCCCATTTTTCAATGGTTGGACCATAGTTTACGCACAAGGACAAACCCAGGTCAACCGTGGAAATTGCTTACCCCGCCGCCCGCGCTTGGCAAGGGTTGGCCAGCGCTCAGAACAGCTCGCCCTGCCCCGCCAGCGCCGCCGGCCGGAACCGGTCGGTGCGCACCGGGGCCCGCGTGCGCTCGTAACCCAGCCGGTCACACGCCTTGGTGAAGCGCTGGCGCAGCAGGTCGGCCCAGATGCCCTGGCCCTTCATGCGCTGGGCAAAGTCGGCGCTGTAGTCGCGCCCGCCGCGCATGTCTTGAATGCGGGCCATCACGCGCTCGGCGCGGTCGGGGCAGTGCTGCTGCAACCACTGCCGAAACAGCGGGCTCAGTTCCCAGGGCAGGCGCAGCACCTGGTAGAAAGCGCGGCGCGCGCCGGCCTCGTGCGCGGCGGCCAGCACCTGTTCCATGTCTTCGTTCAGAAACGGAATCTGCGGCGACACGCTCACCCCCACCGGAATGCCGGCCTCGGCCAGCGTTCGCAGGGTGCGCAGGCGCCGGTGCGGCGCGGCGGCGCGCGGCTCCAGTGCGCGGGCCAGTGCCGGGTCAAGCGTGGTGATGGTGAGGTACACCGCCACCAGCCCTTGCGCGGCCATGGGCGCCAGCAGGTCGATGTCGCGCTCCACCCCGCTGCCCTTGGTGACGATGGCCAGCGGGTGGCCGGCGTCGTGCAGCACCTGCAGCACCTCGCGCGTGAGGCGCAGCTCGCGCTCGATGGGCTGGTAGGCGTCGGTCACCGTGCCCAGGGCCAGGCCATCGGGTTGGTAGCCGGGGCGTTGCAGCTCGCGCGCCAGGCAGGCGGCCAGGCCGCGCTTGGCGATCAGGCGGGTCTCGAAATCGAGCCCCGGCGAGAGGCCCAGGTAGCTGTGCGAGGGCCGGGCGTAGCAGTACACGCAGCCGTGCTCACACCCCCGGTAGGGGTTCAGGCCGTAACGAAAGCCGATGTCGGGCGAGTCGTTTTCGGTCAGGGCGCTGCGCGCGTCTTCCCATGTCACCTGCGTGGCCGGCGGGGCGTGCCCGTCGTCGGCCTGTGCCTGCTCGGCCAGGGTGCTCCAGCCGTCGTCAAAAGCGGCGCGGTCGGTCGATTCGAAGCGGTGCGGCACCGCGAAGGACACCCCGCGTCCCTTGAGCCGCCGCAGCGGCAAGCGTGCTTCCATGCCCACTCCAATACTGTACGAATGCACAGTATTGTGGAGCCAAACTCAGCGCACCAGCAAGGCCCGGAAGTCGTTCACGTTGGTGTGGGTGGGGCCGGTCACCACCAGGTCGCCCAGGGCCGAGAAGTAGCCGTAGGCGTCGTTTCGGTCCAAGTGATCGCTCACCTTCAGGCCTTGCGCGGCGGCGCGCGCCAGGGTGTCGGGCGCCACGAAGGCGCCGGCGTTGTCCTCCACGCCGTCGATGCCGTCGGTGTCGGCCGCCAGCGCCCACACGCCGGCCTGCCCGCCCAGGGCCTGGGCCAGGCCCAGGCCCTG